>MDSW01155222.1_pt1 | contig 15665 bp, 20 predicted proteins | sample 811171 | NCBI WGS metagenome assembly MDSW01 (sample SAMN05326641, study PRJNA326480) | marine metagenome | isolation source: seawater | place: Atlantic Ocean: North West | collected 2012
ATATTATTCATATTATTCATATTATTCATGTTATTCATATTACAATAAATACTATCTTGTTTATAATATTTATTATAACTATATTTTACTTTCAATTTAATCAACACCATCGAACAATCAAATTATAATTAAACATTTATAATTTGATTAGAGGGATAAACAGAGCTGGAATCGATTGGCCTACAGCACAATTTCCCTCTTATATGTTCGTCATAAAAACACCAGCACCCCATCAAAATCAACATACACATCAGCATAAAATACCCTGAATCCGGTATATTTTTTGCAAACGACTCGTACATAATTTTTTGTCCTTGTTATTTTATATTATCAAACATACATATTTAAATACTTTTCAATAACAACTTTCCATTCAAGAAGGAGGGCAAAATTTTTTCTTGTATCCTTTAATGCGCGTATTATAAATATTGAGAATCTTTTTATGGTCTTCATTGTTAAAGTCACTAAAATTCACAGTACAGAAACGATATATATTTTCCCAACGAGACCATAGAATTTCAGGGGCAGTATGACAAATTGTATCAATCAAATGTATAAGCCCCTTAATATATTTGTACTCCTTTGTATCACTATCGTTAACAATATCAATTTTATCTTCAAATACATTTATCATCATTTTCAACGTATTCAATAGATAAATCCTCTTCCCATCATTTTTATCATTTATAATCGTGACATATTGGTTCGTGTCTACATCAAAAAAGGTGTCGTTCATATCAAAAAAAGAAGTTCGGTCACCGTCGCCATCGGTATTATTGTTGTTGTTCTGTTCCTGTGATTTTGCATCATCGGCTGTGTTTGATTTTATCGAAACCTTAGAAGAGGAAAACATAATTTATTATATAAAAACAATAAATTATGTTTAATTTGTTTGTGTTATTTATTAATCGAGAACATCACGTCCCTACACCAAACTACACCATCCTAAACTACACGCTGTATTCATCTTCATAGAAGCATTTATTGTATTTGATTTTCTGCTGGAGTATGTCTTCTTCGCTCACACGCATGGTGTAAATACTAGAAGGGATATTCAATATTTTTTTCCTGAGAGTATTGGCGCACGGGCACAAGTTCCCATCGACCACTTTGGAGCAATCTTTTACCGTAATCATCTGCATCCATCTAAATTTTTTAAAGGTGTGTAAAGTCATTCTGGAAGCTGGAGACATTTTTGTATTTGTATTTAAAATACTAAATAAATAAATAAAATCAATTTATATTTGCGATTTACGACAAATCAACGTCAACCATTTCCCCATCCTTTTCCTCGAGTCCATCCTTTTCCTCAATCTCAATCGCAACGTTTTCCTCCACTTCGACTGCCAGATTATTACTCAATAATTTCCTAACAATATCTTCATTCGCAAAATCCAACAAAACAAATCCCATTCGTTTGCTGTTTACATTGTCATCACCCGCGCCCTCATTGCTCTCCCTTTGCTTTTCAATATCAAATTGATTCTTCAAATAATAATGCATAAAGAGATAAGAAATGGCCGGGGGGACAGCACCCTTCAACAATAGTACATTTGTCTCCATAAAAGGGTACGTAACGCGATCGGTGGATAAATTCGAGTCCAGAAAGTTCTCAATATTATTCTTAGCATTGCTGACCCCTCCAGCGTCCCAATTTTCACACACGTTTAAAAAACGAGGATAAACAATCCTTAGATTGTGAATAACACTGACATCTCTCCCACAATTCACCTTCCTGTCATCGTCTCCTGTAACCCGGTCATTGTAGCTGTGGTAGAAATGACCGTTTGGCATTACAATCATCTTCCCTCGCACATCACCGAAGGTCAGGTCGGACAATTTTTTAGAGCAAACATCATTCGTCAATACATTGCTCGTTTGACCTATTTTTTTCCACATAACATCCAAATCACCAAACGTCCACTTGCCCCTGCTCTTCCACTCTGGTTTAATCATAACAAACACAGTCTCTGTAGGGTTCAAATGCAAAAATATATCAATAACGTCAATAACATGGTGTAAGGTGTAGGTAGATTCGAAAAAATGGGTGACACTGTAGGTAGTATCCTCGTCCGTCACTTGCTTTCCAGCGTCCAACTCTGCCTTTTTAATAACTGGTCTTTTAATACGAAGCCTTAAATCAAAGCATCGAATCCCCATATTCAGCTGGTCTACGATGCTCGCATTTTGGCATTTGGCCCATCCCCACGGAATACAGTGCTTAGCGTTCTTGGGGTGAACGGCGGCAGAATTGTGTGTAGCCGGGATAACATTCAAACTGCCAAAAAAAGGCGCGTCCTCGTCTTTATACTTCTCTCCCATCCATCCTTTTAATTTAAATAGACTCATCTATATAAAGAATATTTACAATTTTTACATCATTCTAACTCACACCAAACAAACCCCCTAAATTAATTTATTTCTATATATATATATCAATGTATCAATTAACATATGTATTTGCTGTTATATCAGCACTAGCATGGGCGATAACGACTGTAGTAGTAAAAAATTACCTGATCGAACACTTTAATCCAATGGAATTATATATACTAAGAATGGGAGTAGGGTTTTCAATGGCAGCGGTAATACTGTTCCTATTGTTCGAACCCAATTTGTTTACCAATTTAAGGTCAAGACTAACAAAACAATTTATGTTCTTTTTTGTAATATCTGTAATAACCGGTGTCACGGGGATTTTTGCCTGGTGGAAAGTGTTAAAAATCAACAATGGTTCCTATTCCACCGCATTGGTATGGCCGATGGTTGTTCTGTTTACGACTCTGATTTCCTACTATTTCTACAATGAAAAAATTTCAACTATACAATGTATTGGTATAGGCGTAGTAATAATAGGTCTTTTTATGTTAAACATCAAGGACAAAGATAAATAAATAACCGCACACCAACACAATATCTCGCCCACCTCGTCTCATACGATTATCTCAGATGATATATCGTATACGCTAACCGCCTTCTCGTCTTTACCCCGCCCATTTCCGGCACCATCGCCCTCACCAACATCATCTCCCTGTTCTTTTTTCTCAAAATAATCCTTCCACGATATCTTTGTTTTCCCATGGTATTCAAACGCGTAATTCTTTTCAATCAACCATTTCGATATATCAGTCCCATTGATATATACGTTTACCAGTAGTCGCCCATACTTATCAAAGTCCCCGCAAAGAATGTAAACGACTTTATCCAAAATTTTCTCACGCAATTTATCCCTCACCAAATACCCGTGTTTTTTTTCTGGAAGACACCTTGTTCTAATCTCTGGGGTATCAACCCCATTGATTCTACAATTCCATTTGTACATTTTCCCATTCAAAGGAAACACGACCTTTATAGTGTCTCCGTCGTACACAGATACCACTTTGCAATGCCTCCGTACCCCCCGGAATGACAATTCCGGCACATTTTCATCAACCTTGTTCCAATCAATAAACTGATCCATATATATATCACAATCACAAAAATAGCTCATAATACCATCTCTTTTACAACAATTACCCATATTGATATATTTTTTGATATAATTTTTAATACAAAATAATATCAATATAAATTCATTCAATTTAATTCAACATACTACTCCCCACCATACTACTCCCCACCATACTACTCCCCATCATACTTTTAAAGAACGATGGTAAGTAGGAAAATGTGGCGTAATACAATACCTTATTTAAATTTTCAGAACTAAATCCATTGCGAAAAAAAACTACAAAGAAGAAAGAGATCAAATAAATAATGGCCGCAATAACAGTTGCCTTGTATCTATTTCTATAATTCAGGTCGGCATTAAACATCCATAAAAATACATCCATAACGTTCAAACTATTCCCAGTCAATTTATATTCAATTACGGAAAGAACACAACCGTCCAGGAATAGAAAGCACGAAAATACACTCATAACAAAAATCCAAAGCATGACCGCAACCGTCAAATTACCAAATCCCGCGTATACAATAAGGTCGAATGGAAGTCTAAAATGAAAAATCTTAAGAATAAGACATGCTAAATCAAGGGGGATGCCCGATTTCTTAACGGTATCAACACATTTATCGACTATATAATTTCTAATCCGTTTTCTGACACCTACTCTCTTTTTAGCCTCAACATCCTTTGCCCCATCCTCAACACCCTTCACCCCATCCTCAACACCCTTCGTCCCATCCTCAACACCTTTAACATCTACATCACTTATGTCTTTCCTCCGCACATCCCTCCCTTCTTCCTTATTTTCACTATTTATTTCAATCCACTCGTCTTTGAAATTAATATCATCATTTTTATTATCCATAAATAACAAAAATAAAAATTTAAGTAATATTTAACGCTATTCGTTTTATCCAAAAATAATTAATGTGTGACAAATATAACATACCAAATACTACTAAATGAAGATTGATAAAGAACAATTGCCCGAACCGGAACCGGAACCAGAACAATCGCCCATAATTAAAAGCATAAAAACAAACAATATTTTTTGGATATCCGTGGTATTTTCTGTTATGATAATATCGTATTACACAACCGGACACTCACGTGATTCGTATATTTCAGGCATATACACTTATATTTTCATCGCATTTTGGGGGTATTTAATGCACTATATATCGCATTCTTTCAATTTTACTGAAATGTATAGGACGTCTACAAATTTTATCCTACAAAAGCTCCACGGGATCCCCACAATAAACACCATAATCGAAACAGCCCTGCTTTACTCAATCGACTTTCACGCACAAACCCACCACGACAGTTCTATAAACCGTAGTCCAACGAATGTAATAGTAGAAATAGTTCAAAATTTTCTAACACAAGGCGCATTATTGGTAATATTTAATAAATGGTTTTCTCCGGCAGTCACGTTTAAAGGCACTGACTTTAGATTGTACTTAAACAATTCCATTCTGTTTTTGTGGGCGCTGTTTTATGCGACCGTCCACAACATCAATTACCGAATAATCGAACCATTGGAGCACCAAAACCACCATAAAGATGAATACACCAACTACGGAATCGACATTGTAGATATAATTTTAAACACAAAATACAACACCACGCATAAAAAACACGAACCAATCACAATAGAAGACCACAACCACGCAACAATTAATATAATAATACTCACAATCATTTTGATATGGCCCTATCTCAAATAACACTCACAAAACACTCACAAAACACCCGCAAAACAAATAAATTGAAAACAAATATAAAAATATATATTATATAATAGAATATATAATACATAATGAAGGATATAATCGCATCTACCTGTGTAGGAATAGGACAATTAGCAGTAGGTCATCCATTTGACACGGCAAAAATTTTGATTCAAAACAAAAAGCCTTGGTATGGATTACCGATTAAGACTTATTACAGGGGGTGGCGATTTCCATTGTTCTATTGTTCATTATTTAATATTACCTGCTTTACAGCACATGAGCGCACCTATAAGCATACAAACAACCACTTCTTGTCGGGGGCAATAGGGGGAATAGCAGTGTCTCCAATGACGTATGTGTTGGATTCCTTTAAAATAAAGTACCAGGTAGTTCCAGCTTCGCAAAAACCGCAATCATTTCTCCCAATCTCTACCAACCCCATCATAAGACAAACCATCAATCAAATAAAAACACGCAACGGTCTCTTTATGACAGCGTGTCGCGAAACATTGGCAATGGGCGTATATTTCTACACATTCCATACACTGAAGGAAAAAACCAACAATACACTATTGAGCGGGGCATTGACTGGCGTTGCGTCATGGACCTGTACGTATCCAATAGACGTGATAATGTCGAGACAGATAGCGCAAAACATCAATATGAGGGAGGCCATAAAGCAAAAGAATCTTTGGAAAGGTTACAACGTTTGCATACTAAGAGCGATGATAGTGAACGCAGTGAATTTTAAAATATACGAAACCGTAATGAACTCGCCCCGTCTCGCCCATTTAGATGAATAAAACCTACCTACAAAGAACCATACGCCGTACTCTCATATCTATCGACGAACGTGGGGGTTCCTGGTTTTTTGCAACAGATACTCACAATTTGTGTTCCTATAAAAACAAAAAGCGCGAAGCCAACAACGATAGAAACAGTTATTATTTCCATTAAATATATATTATATTAGATATTTCAATATTTCAAACACAACTTAAAATTCAATTCTAAACACAACTTAAAATTCAATTCTAAACACCCACTTAAAATTCAATTCTAAACACCATAAATATTATAGTAGTAGGCGGTCAAATTATTGGTAAGTAAGAAGTGTAATACATCGCTTTTCTTTTTCCCACTATTATTGAATACTGTATACGCTTCTTCCAAACCACTCTTAATATGTTCTTCCTTTATGTAATCAACCCTGGTAAACTTCCTAATTATTGAATCGGGCAACGTATACCAGTATTGCTCCCATTCACCAGAATACATGGTTAAATAAAGGCGTATCATTAATCCCCGCTCCTTCCATATACATTCCGGGGGGTAAATATTTATCATCCGTTTCTTGTACCATTTTTGCAATTTAACAACATTACAAAGTTGTTTGTCGTGAAACCGTTTATAAAATCCTTTATTTGTTACATGAAGGGGAGAGATGTAATCGTACCCGGCAATTTTCATTAATAAATCTTCTGCTAATGTCGTCATTGTGTATATTATATAATACATTCATAGCTTAAGTTCCAAATTTTATTCAATTTAAAAAAAAAATAACTTGTTATATTAATAATATGGCAAGTTGTTCTGCACCAAGTGGCGGATTAAGAAAGCAAATTGTATCTCAATTGTGTGTTTTAAATATTGACAATACATCAAAAACCCTTATCGATTTCTTTGCTAAAAAAAACCAAATAAGCAACGAGGAGACCGTCAACCATAAGGATGAGATATTTAAAAAAATAAAAAACAATGCGAGTTTAAGCCAAGGACAGACTGTTCTGGGTAATATAACAAAGCGTTCTTCAAAAATATTCAAACACTTAAATGATAATAAAATAAAAGCGGTATTTAGTGATATCCCTATTTTAAACAATGGAATAATGAAAAAGGTCAACGAGCAAGAGCGCGAAGAAATGATAAAAAAAATATCGGCGATGACCCTGGGTATGGACGGGTTGACAGTTAGGAAAATGTTTGAGGAAGTCGAAAAAAGAAACAACGACGAGATAGACCCAGTGGAATTGGCAAAAATCAAAAAGTTAATAGCCAACATGTTTGATTACAACAATGCTTATCCAGCAAGCGCATCACAGCCCGGGTCCATTTCCGGCGCAGTAAACACGGCAATAGACGGAATAGAAACGGCGGGAAGAATGCTAAAAAACCCAAAGAGTGAATTTGCAAGACAATTGTCAAATCAAAACCCCAAGGACATGAGGAGCAGGATAATGAAAAAGGTGGCGACCACCGCCCTACAAGGAGGAAACGCAACCAGCGACAGATCCAAACACAAATCAAAATCCAAACGCCCCCATTACCATCGCACATTAAAAAACACCCGCAAATCCAAAACAAAAACTAGGAAAAAGGCGTACTAATTACAATTCCTCCTCCACACATTCCCCCTCCGCACATTCCTTATCGATATTAGCAAGTATTTCCTGTACTGTTTTATTATACACATCGTAGCAAATTTTCACAATGTTTGACAATTGTTTAATACATTCGACTGATTTCTTAAGAAAATAAGAAACCATTTTTCTAACAAACCCAATTGCGTCGCTTTTTAATTGCGATGAAATGTCCTTTTCACAGCTGAAACGGCAGTTATCATTATCACACGTATTTTGCAATTTCAGATACACGACGTACCCTAAGACGCATGCCAGAATAAATATACAGAAAGAGTTCATGATAAAATAGCTCAAAATAGCCGGCAACGACGTAAACCCAATCGCCCCCATCATTTTCTGAAGATTTCCACACCCTCTCATACCATTCAACTCCCAACGATTCAATCCATTGAGACCCATTCCCCCGATAAAAATCTTTGCGCCATCGCCCTCTTTCTTACCATTAACTTCTCTCCCTCGCAACCCTCCACCATTTAATCCCCCACAATTTAACCCTAACCCATTTAACCCATTCTTCGATTGATACATTTCATTCATTTCGTTCATTTTATTTATTTCATTCATAATATCATCAACATTGACATTCTTTAATTCATTCTTAATCCCCTCTATAAAATCAACAATACGTACACGGTCGGCATTGTCGTCGGTTTGATTAAATCCGTCCACATATTTTTTATTATTACTGGTAGTTTCCATTCCAAGTATATTTATAAATTATATTTTATAATTAAAAATATAATTTATACTTCAACAAATCACTCCATTGTCTTTTATATATTTTTCAAAATCAACGATCCCGTCCTCCCCCATTCCCTTTTCATCGACCAATGTTTGGTAATCGTCCTTCTCCACTAAATCATCCACCCATTTTATAATATCGTCCATCACATTGTCCCCGCTCAAAACCAAATCAAACTTATTTTCCAACACATAGTCCAAATCGGTCTCTGGTTCAGAATTCAAATGAAGAAGGTGTTCTATGTGGTTCGAGTAACATTCTTTCAACCGCTTCATCTGTAATTCTTTTGATATTTGCAAACGAACTATTTTCCAACCATTTTCCTGTAAAGCAAACAGTTCATTTTTAAACCGCAGGTCGTCTATAACTACAAAATTTTCATGCTTCGTCTGTCTCAATAAATAATTGGTCCACACCATCGGGTCGATCGCCCTCATACTTTGCCCCACGTCCACATACAGTTCGCGGTTTTTATACATTTGACCGATGTTATTTTCATTGTTCTCAACGTCAATAAACCGTTCATGAAATAGTTCGTGCGTGGTTGTTTTGAGCTTATCGGCGAACGACCTAATTTTGAACTTATTATATTTGTTCCGAATCATCTTAGCACAATAACTTTTTCCACTTCCCATCTTCCCTGAAATAGCAATTTTAATAACCATTACTTTAATACTTCTTTTTATTTAATAAATTGTGCTTAATACATTTTATTAAATTAATTATTTTTCCCAATGGACTTAAACACATATTACCAATTATAAGAACGACAGTTATATGGAAACCACCAACTTACATAAAATAGTAAACGACGCAATAAGGGACAAGCGATTAATAAGATACAACAATATCCAAACACTTTTAATAACGATGGAGGAATTGAATAAAATCAATATTGAGGTGTCGTCTGAAATTCAACGGGTTATTATCGATGACAAAATAGAAAAAATAGTTGAATATCAGGAAGATTACTTCAAAACAAACAAACGATTTAATTTTTTAGGTTCGCTCAATATCAATCACTGTAAAGAAGACAATAAGAATTACTTAATGGACGGACAGCATCGCTACAGAGCAATGCTCCAATTGTTCGGTAAAAAATACAACGAAAAGATTAAGATAGAACTAATCACCGTGGAAAAGTTCGATGATATGAAGGAAAATTTTGATATAATTAATAAAAATACTCAGCTTCCAGAATTTTCAAAAAACATCGACAAGCAGGTTCCTGAAAACGCATTCCGAAAGATCAAAGACCGATTTCCTAAAGTATTCAAAACGACCAAACGAGCAACACGACCACACATCAACCAGAACGATTTCCAAGAAGCACTGGGGTTTTTAACGGAAAAACTAAATGAAAAGTTAGGGGAAAACATTGATTCTGACAAGCTGAGGGATTTGATACTGGAAAAAAACAGTGAAATGAAGAATTGGCCGGTAGAGGCCTACGAAAAAACAATACGGAATGGTGTAAAGTGGGAAAAATACATAAATGAAGCCAGCAAGCACGGATTTTATTTGGGATTATACAATAAAACAAGTCAGGAGTATACATTTGAGTGGGTGAGAGACATTATAAAAGAAAAGTGCGGTATACAATTAAAGAAAACGGCAAAAAAAAGGAAAAAAACAATACCAAAGCAAATTAAAGACCAAGTATGGAGTCAATACATTGGGGAAGACATTGCGATTTCTTACTGCTTTTGCTGTAGAGAAGAAAAAATAAAAATGAACGGCGAATACGAGTGCGGGCATGTCGAGGCAGAATCAAAAGGCGGTCCAACCGATGTGTCTAACCTGAGGCCAATATGTAAAAAATGCAACCGCAGCATGGGAACCATAAATATGTACGAGTACGTACAAAAAACATACCCACAAAAGTCAACGCCATTTAAAAACAGCGTCTCGCCCGGGAAGTGGAAAGAAAAACCGAAAAAGACTACATCATTTCTCTCATCATTAAACCCTTTCTAATGAATTTTCTAATGAATTTTTTAATGAATTTTCTAATGAATTTTCTAATGAATTATTTAATAATATTAAAAATAATATTATTAAGCTATAAAATGACAATCATAATGATACTGTTAGAATCTCTAATACTGATTTTGACAATTATATTAATGTGCAAATTATTATCAGCAGTGGGAAACGGAAACCAAGCATTTGAAACAGTAGACAACAACGACATAAATTATGATTAATTAAATGTCCGTTAACTTAACTTTTAAAAACAAGATAGCGGCATATATCACGGACGCAATAAACACGATGCTGATGGGACGATTCAAATCAAAGTATATCATAGAAAGCATCAAGACCCACAGCAGCCCGCCAATCACCGATCCATTGATAAAATCAACACCTTTGTCTAAATCAGTGCTAAAATTATTCTTAGTGCCACCATTGTATATGGAGTATAAATACAAGTAGTAAGCACCAAAAGGCAATGAACCATAAATAAATCCACTCAAATACGGGCTGTAAAATTTCGAAATATAGCCTGAAATAGCAATCAACAATCCACCGGCAACAAAATTATAAATAATATCTACATCGAATGTGAAACCATTCAATAAAGCTGGGACAATATACATATATAAAACCCAAAGAAAACAAAGAAAACAAAGAAAACAAAGAAAACAAAGAAACAAAATATATTTAATTAAAGATTTAATTATATTTTGTAAAACAGCGACATCCATCGCACCACAATCGCAAATAATCAATTTACATCATTGCGTTTTCTTTAACAGAACCAACGCACATCGTGTATAACAATCGATTTACAAAGTAAACCAACAATGGTTGAACCAAAACAACCATCAACGTAACGATGTCAGCCTTCTTATCGGTCACAACACGACGGACGACACCGACAACAGCGGCGGCCAAAACTACCAAACTGATAACCATAAGAATATAAAAATAATTGCAAAATTCAGGGCCTAGGGGACCAAGTAATGAATCCAATAGTTTATTCATTTTATAATATTTAAATAGAAAATAATCTTTCAACGCAATCAAAAATCTTATTAATATATAAATGGATATGTTTACAGCAAATAAGCTAAAAAATAAAGAAGACGTTTTTATTTTTTCATACGGGTCGAATATGTCAAATGGAGAATTATTAAAATACAACAAAAAAATCAATAACAATAAAAAAATCTTATTTGAAGTAATGGACGTTGGGTGTATCTCCAATTATGAATTCAAATACATGCCATTGTATACAACATTGACCAACAAAAATTTAAAAACTGCTAAAGCAACTATAATTCCAGCAAATAATAACAAACGTTCTAAAGTATATGGCACGATAACAAAAGTGTCTTCGGAATTATTTAAGGCATTGGTTAAAAAAGAAGGGGTGTATAAAAATTATTACAAATCGCAGGCTCAAAGCATTACATCGTGTTATACTAAAAATAAATACAAATGTGTCGTCTTTGTAATGACAGACCAATATTTAAACAGAACACCCACATTAGACATACACTCCACCATAAAAACACATCCTAGCAAACGATATGAAAATCTCATATTAGAAGCGGCGCTTCATTACAATTTCCCAAATAATTACATCAAAAAATACCTAACCCACACAAAATCACCAAATTAAGCATCACCAAAATACATAAAACCAATCCAACAAAAATATATGCAATATTATATATGATTAATACAAACTATCAATCCAATATATCCGTACATAAATATGAAATTTTTAATCCCAATTATGAATTGGTAAGGTTAAGCAAACGAACCACATCAACCATAAACACGAATTCATCCCCAAACGCAATAATAATCAACAATTATTTAACAGAAAATTACAGTGAATTGATAAATAATAAACTTAACACTGTAGTCCAACATTTGTTAAAAGAGAACAGAACAATTGACATGCCAATTTGTTTCAATTCCAGTGTCTTCTTCGTACAACACAGGACCAAATCACCGGTAGCAAATTACTTGTTGGAACGAAACGACACATACACTGCTTTTATAAATTACGATTCGTCTGTCGAAGACCAATCCGAATCCGATTCAGCTGCTTCATTGGTGTCTGTAGACTTTTTACAAAATGAGTCCAAGCGTCGCACCGTTACGACCATCAAAAACCATTCAAAGCACACATTTATAAACGATCGAATCATTTCAAAGCAGGTTGCGGAGTTTATGTTCGAAAGAACGCCTGAAATTATAAATGTTTTAGAAAAACAGTTGAACAAACATAATATTACTGTGACAAAGGCATCTCTGGAATATTCTTTACACCTTGGGTGTAATAAAAGAGACATAACCCTAGGCATGGGATACGACTATGTGGATTATATATTTTTGAGACCGTTTGCCGATATATTTAAACATTTTGAATTCAAATACATAAACAACGATACCACAGACACATCGACAGATACATCATCATCAACAGATACCCCCATCCAAGACCCAATAATACTGTGGAACGCCCTAACCAACAATGAGACATTTAAAATAGAATCCTACGACACAAAAGAGGAGGCAATTCAAAAATTCAAGATTTTCTCAAGGTATAAATATTAAATTGATAATAGTAAAATAATAAAGAATATTAACTTACTATTAATTAGAAGAATGGACCAATTTGTAATAAATCGAAACAGCAAATCGAAATCATCGCATCCCACCGCGACGTCACATAATCCCATTACAACCCCAGTTCATAATACACAAAGCATAGACGTATACACAGACGGTGCTTGTATTGATAATGGAAAACCGTATGCCAGGGCGGGGTACGGTGTCTGGTTTGGTGAAAATGATCCTCGTAATGTAAGCGAATCATACAAAGGAAAACAAACGAACAATATTGCCGAACTGCTCGCAATCATAAAGGCACTTACAATTTTGGATAAAGAAATAAAGGACAACATGACTATAAATATCTATAGTGATTCAAGATATTCCATTCGGTGCTGTACCACGTATGGGGAAAAGTGTTATAAAAAAAACTGGGTGAACCCCAACAACAAAAAGAAGCCAATCCCAAATTTAGAACTGGTTCAGACGGCGTACTTATACTGTAAAAATCACAAAAACGTAGTGTTTCATCATGTAGAAGCCCATACAAACCGAACGGACAGACATTCTGTTGGCAACGATCACGCGGATCGCCTGGCAAACAAAGCGGTTGGCGTGGATAAATGTCCCTACGCCAATGCAAATGCCGGAAATGGAAGTGCCAGCTACAACAACGCGACGGAGTATTATCTCTCCCTCAACAAGAAAATATCTAAAAAGAGTGAGAAAAGAATATACCTGAATGTTCCCTACAATGAAAAGGAGGAGGCAAAGAAATTAGGGGCCAAATGGGAATCTTCAAAGAAAAGTTGGTATATTTTAGAAAACAATAAGTGTAAGGAATTAATGATGGGGAGGTGGTAAATTCACATCCATACTAAGAAACGAAACTCGTAAAATACAATTAAAAACAACCTATTCATAATATATTATTTTTAATGGAAATTTTAGACCTATCGATGGATAAAATAAATACAGACTCGTCTCCCTCACCCACCCAAGCAACAGCTCAAGCAACTACTCAAACAATAACTACATCAAAAAAACGTCTTAAAATCGGAATAACGTCTCAAGAAATAAAGGACTTACATTGCAATGGATTAAGGCTGAATAATATGCTTTGGTATGATTTTTTTGTAAACTGTGGGTACGATGTGTATTTTTTGACAACAACCGATTACCAGCATCCAACCTACAAATTTTTAAATTACTGTAAATTATGGGATGAAAAAGGGTACAGGGCTAAAAATTTCAAAGAGAACAACCCTGAATTGTTTGATTTCGACTACGTATTTATTGTTGGAATTTACAGTACCAGACTTTCCAGCATAATGAAGGAACATCATGTCAAACTTATCTACATCATTCTAGGAAGTGTGTACCACAATGACGTTCATTCAATTGTTGATAAAAATTGGTCGTCGGGGGTGGTGACCTCTGAATTCGACCAGATATGGATAAGCCCCCATTTCAAATATTGCCTTCAATACTACAAAGTAAGATACGCTACCGATAATATACTAATAGGTCCCTATTTTTGGAGAAATGATTTATTTAAGGGGTTTGATTTAATGAATAAGGTAAGGACCGATGTGAAAGAACACCTAAGAGTGGGAATATGTGAGCCCAATCTGGAACAAGCAAAGAATTGTATTATCCCAATCGCCATATGCGAAAAGGCGCATGAAGACATTGAAAGGGTGTATGCTTTTTCAACGGTCAAAATAAAAGACGTTACTTACTTTAAAAACTTCTGCCTGTCTACCAAGCTTCACCAGACCGGGAAATTCTCAGTGGAAGGGAGGTATGCTCTGCCGCATATTTTATCGAAATTTTGCAATTGTATAGTTTCCTACGTGGAAGACTGTGATCTTAACTATTTGTTCATCGAGTGTTTTTATCTGGGGATACCGCTGGTCCATAATTCTCCTTTGTTAAAAGACTACGGTTACTATTATCCGCGATTACAAGTGGATAAAGGGGCAGAACAATTAAAATACGTTAAACATTTTCATAACAGGGAAGAGTATATAAAAAAACACAGACCAATAGTAGAGAAATACGCCGTTGACAATCCAGCATACATCGTATGGGCCCAGAAACGTTTGGAAACATTTGAAAATATGGGAGAGAAAACAAAGCATCCCTCGTTTGGACTTGATTTCTAAACAAAGACACGCGACACACGTCCAACACACATCCACATATTAAATAATATGATTAATACGTTAATTATATTATTTAACAAAATCTCGACCGTTTACTCCTCGCTCACTCACTCACCGCAGAATTAGGACTATTTTTCTCAAACAAATGAGAAAAATCATCTACCAATTTAAATTTTTCCCTCGTTTCTTCGTCTATTATTTTATACACAAATCCCCATAATACCTTAAATAGTTTTGTGGAAGAACAAATAAAGCACGTTTCTAAAGTATCAGGAAAAGCGGTAGAAGTCAATTTGTTAATATGTTTGAATATTTTTAAAGAAAAATTATCGATGGTACAATTGTTTAAATTAACATATGAACGTATAGTGCTCCATCCGTTTTTTTTCGAAATATTAATAGCGTTTAAACATGTATACATAACATACTGGGTGAATTCATTGTAATTTTTTTTGACCTCTTTTGGTTTAAAATATTCCATTTGGAATAAGATGGAACCCACCCCATCAAAGTCCGAATAGTATAAAAAAGATGAAAACATTTTCTTGTATTTTGCGTATGCTGGATTATCTAAATTAG
>MDSW01111566.1_pt1 | contig 15663 bp, 4 predicted proteins | sample 811171 | NCBI WGS metagenome assembly MDSW01 (sample SAMN05326641, study PRJNA326480) | marine metagenome | isolation source: seawater | place: Atlantic Ocean: North West | collected 2012
CTCATCGTCGTCGTCGTCGCCTCCCCCCCCGCCCCCCCCCGCCTCCTCCTCGGCGTCGCTCGCGTCGGCGACGTGTCCCTCGAACGTCGCCTCGAAATCGTCGACGGTCATCGCGAGCACCCTCGCGTCCGCGTCCGCCCTCCCGTACGTCACCAGCACGAACCCGCGGACGACGTGCACGCCCGTGGCGAACGAGAGCGGGTCCAGCGGGAGCGGGTCCTTCGCCACCCTCAGAATCTCGAACGGCGGCTCCGCGGCGAACGCGTACGCGAACGTGGTGTACGCGTCGTCGGCGTCGCCCTTGACGTGAAACAGCCCGAGATGATACGGCGCCGCCCCCGGGTCGTCGCCCCGCAACCCGCCCTCCACCCGCACCGCCGCGCCGCTGCCGTGCACCCTGAGCGCGACCCTGGCGTCGTCGCTCGCGTCCGGCTGCGACCACATCCACTGCAGCGCGGGGTACATCGTGTGCCAGTTGCGCCGCTCGACGCACGCGCCGTCCGAGACGCGCGCCTGAACGACGCGATGCGGCAACACGCTGTACACGTACATGAGCTCCCCGCGCCACTCAAACTGACCCCAGTTCTTCTGGTCCCCGGTCTCGCGGTACTTCCCGAAGAAGTAGTCGAACGTCTGGTACCCGCCGTAGTGCGCGTAGTGGCCCTGGCACGCCAAAGTCGCGGGGTACACGTTCGAGTCCGCGGCAAAGGCGTCGAACCCGACGCCGCCGCGAGGCTCGCGCGCGACGTGCATCCGAGACACGCACTTCGTCGCCGCGGAGATATCGGAGTCGTCGGATCCTTCGTCGGATCCTTCGTCGGATCCTTCGTCCTCGTCGTCCGCGGACGCCGCCGCCCTTCTGAGCGTCCTCGGGTTGTTCCCGCCGAAGGCGCTCCGCCTCGCCTCGGGGAGAAGCGAGCTGAACGAGAACGCCGCGGCGGCGTCCCCGCCGGGTCCCGCCGCGTCCCCCGCTTCGTCTTCGGGCGCGTAATAAAGGGGCTCCGGCGGCGCGTCCTCGAACGTCGGCGCGAGCGTGGGATCCTCCGGCCCCGTGACCACCTTTCGCACGACTGTGTTGTTCTCCGCGACGAAGACGCCCTCGGGGCGACACAGCGGCGCCCACGGCTTCGACCGCATCGCGCGCCCGAGGAGGGTTTTCCCCCCGGCCCTCGCCTTGAGCCGAGGCCCGACGTCGCGCAGCGCGATTTCGGGAAGCCCCGGCCACGCGTCCGCGCCCGACGCGCCCCTCGACGCCTCCTCCCACGCGCGCTCCCACCCCGCCGGCATCCCCGCCTCGCCCAGGAGGATCGCGCTGAGGTACGTCGTCGTCACCTCCGTCACGGGCCGCCCGAGGCGCGACCCCTCGGAGAACACCGGGTCCGACTTGAGGTGCGCCCTCGCCGCGGCGCGAACGGCGCGCCCCGAGCGCCCGAACGAGAGCGAGGGATTAATCACGAACATATCCGCCAGCGCCGCCGCGTCCGACCCGCCCGGGGTCGTGAAGTTGAGCCGCGCGTCGATCGCGAACCGACCGCTTTTGAGTGGGGCGGATTCGGACGGCGAAGCGCTCTCGCCGAGGAGCGAGGAGACCCGGTCGTTCCCGAACGGTCGTTCCGCGGTTTGGACGGTTCCGACGTCCACGAGGCGGTACGCGGGGAGGGTGGGGTGGAAATCTTCCTTCTGGCCGCCGACGACGCCGACGACGAGCAACCCGAGCGCGAGGAGCGCCGGCCCCGCGACGAGCGACCACCGCCCGCCGTCCATCCAGAGCTTCCGCCCGCGCTTCGTCACGAGCGTCGCGCTCGCGTACGCGCACGCGGCGAGGAAGACGAAGAAGGCTGGGGAGTACTTACTCGAGCCGTACACGTTCATGGCGACAAACTGCACGATGTACTGCGCGTAGGAGACGTCGCCCGTCGCCGCGGGGGCCAGCGCGAGAACGCGCGAGATGGGGTCCTGCGCGAAGCTGAGCCCGAACAGAAGCGCCGCCTGCAGGGGCATGAGGACCGAGAGCCTGGCGGTGAGCTTCGCCGCGCCGGGGCGCAGGGCGGGGACGAGGAACACCGCGGCGAGGCCGAGGTAGCCGAGCGGCGTGCCGACCGCTCTCAGCGCCGACAGAAATGACGAGCCGGCGCCGGGCGCGTCGGGGTTTTCGCGGAGGTGCTGGCGCAGGCGCGCGAGCGCCATGCCGGCGACGAAGACGTGGAGGTAGCACGCGGGGTGGAACTTGAGCATGACCACGATGAGGTCCTCGTTCGACGCCATGCGCCCGAACACGTGGTGGGGCTGGTGCGCCATGAGAATCGGCATCGCCGCCCACGGAATCGCGCACGCGGCCGCCAGCGTCGCCAACGCGCCCGAGACGGAGAGGCGGCGAATCCGAGCGTACATCGGCGCGAAGAGCAGCCAAAACACCACGAGCGCGGATAAGAACCACGAGTGCGTCAGGATGGTCTTCTCCGTGACCTGCGGGATCCACGCGTGCGCCATGACGCACTGGAGCCCGAGCTTCCACGGCGCGGGGAAATTTTCCCGACCGATCCGCACCTTGTCGACGGCGGCGAGCAGCATCCCCCACGCGTACATCGGGTACACGCCGCTCGTGCGCTTCCAAAGGTACGTCAGCGTCGGCTCCGTCGCCTCGGGGTCCTTCGAAACCAGCCGCGCGTGCGTCAGCACGAACCCGGAGAGCATGAAGAACCAAGGCACCCACGTAAACCCCCAGCTGAACAGGTACACGTTCGGAAGCTCGCCCTTCGCGAACAGGTGCCCGGCGACGATGTGCACCGACGCGAGGAACCGAGCCGCGCCAACCGCCTCCATGCGATCGCCGCCGCCCCCGGACGAAGAAGAAGACGGGACGGGCGGCGCGTTTTGGCCTCCGTCCACCCCGCCGGGCGCCCCGGGCGTCTCCGTCGTGCCGTAGCCCCGGCGCCAAGACTTCGTCGAGCTCGGCTTCGCCGTGAGCGCCGACCGCTCGTCCGGCGGCGGCGGATGCGAGGGCGTCGCCGACCCCCCGGGCGGAGGAGAAGACGACGTCCCGCCCTCCGCAGCCGACGACGACGGCTTCTTCCCGCTCCCGCCGCCGCCGCCGCCGCCGCCGCCGCCGCCGTCGCCGACGATGAGCTTGATTAGAATCGCCAGCGCCCACGCCGCCGCCGCCGCCGCCCACCCCGCGCCCTCGCCGCCCTCGCACCACAGCGCGGAGCACCGGTTCTGCGGCGCCTCCGCCGTCTCCACGCCGCGCCGGACGACGTGGCCGAGCAGCGCCTCGCCCTCGAGCTTGAGGTCGGCGGCGTCCTTCGGCAGCTCGGCGTCGGCGGCGGCTTCCGCCACCGCCTTCACCGCCGCCGCGTACGCCGCGCGCTTCTTCTTCTGCTGCTCCTCCCACCAGGCGATCTCCGCCGCCGTGGGCTCGTGCGAGGACGAGGACGAGGACGAGGACGAGGCGCCGAGAGACGCGAGCACGAAAGACGGAGCCGCCGGCGAAGGTGCCGGAGCCTCCGCCTCGTAATCCGCCGAGGACGAGGGAGGCGACGCCTCGTCATCCGCCGAGGCCGAGGGAGGCGACGCCTCGTCATCCGCCGAGGCCGAGGGCGCCTTCGCTTCGGGCGCCTCCGAGGCTTCCGGCGCCTCCGAGGCTTCAGGCGCCTCCGAGGCTTCCGGCGCCTCCGCCTCGTACTCCGCCTCCGCCTCGGGCGCCTCCGCCTCGGGCGCCTCCGCCTCGGGCGCCTCCGCCTCGGGCGCCTCCGCCTCGGCGTTTTCTTCCCTCTCCTCCTTCCCCCCCAACAGCGGCACGGTGGCGTCGAACGCGCACTCGCGGTTGGTCGCGGTGAATATGGGTGCCTTCAGGTAGACCCCCCCCGGCGGTTCCTCCGACGCGTCGAAGCTCGCGAACGAGCAGTTGCTGGTGACGTCCACGAGCGTCGGCTCGAGCTCGCTCGGGTCGTACCCCACCCCGCTGGCGGCCCCGCCCGCGTCCGCTCGGTTCGCCTCGCACGCGTGCCGCCAGATGGCGCTCTCCATCCAGAACACGGGCAGGAACGCGAAGTGCCCGTCGAAGTCCATGTCCGAGACCCACCCGATGCGGTTGGAGTCGGCGACGTTCAGAGAGTCCTTCAGAGACTCCGGGACGTGGCGCGAAAACGCCTCGTACATGTACGCGCGAATCTCCCGCGCGACGGCGATGAGGGAGATGTCCGCGCGGTACGCCAAGCCGCTGTGCAGGTAACACCGGTCCCCGTCCGTGCACTGCGGGACGAGCGTCGTGGGCAAGAACTCCTCGAAATCCTCGCGGAAGCGCTGCGGCGTGAAGTCCAGCGCGTAGTGCGGCGCGACTTCGAACTGGAAGATGCGCCGGGGCCTCGCGGCGTCGCCGTCGTCGGCGGCGCCCCCCACGTCCGCCGCCGCCTCGAGCTCGCGCTGGCGCCTCGCCCGCGCCTCGGCCGTGAGCTCGATCTCGCGGCGTCTCTGCGCCGCATCCACGTCCGCGAAGGACGCCGCCAGAGCCTCGCGCTTGGCTTCCTCCGAGAGCCATTTCGCCCGGAGCGCGTCCCGCCGCGCCGCGACGCCGCCGCTTTTTTCGGGCGCGCTTTCGTCGCCTCCTCCCGAAGAGTCACCCAACGAAGACTCATCCCCCGCGTCGGACCTCGCCACCTTCCGGCTCCACCCGCCCTCCGGGCACGTCTCGTGCACCCTCTCGATCAGGTCGAGCCTCCAGAACGCGTCCTTCCAGTAGTACGTCGTCCCGAACTCGGTGAACCTCGCGTACCCTTTCCGCTCGTCAAACGCTGGCGCGTCGCACAGTTTCGCCAGCACCTCCTCCAGCCGCCCCGCGCAGTGTTCCTGCTCCGCGTGCCACACCACCTCCCCGTCCTCGTCCAGCACGAAGTCCACGTACGCGATCCCCTGCGGCTCGGTCGTGTTGATATTCCCCAGGATGCGCTTCGCCGCGAGGTTCGCGGCCGAGCCCGCCCCGCGCATCATGAGCGGCGCGCCGTACGTCCACGTCTGGCGCATGTTCGACCCGCCCATGTAAATCGCCCACGCGTTCCGCGCGCACGCCGCCAGCCGCCGCCCGGTCATCGCGGGGAAGAAACACGAAGGGTCGTCGGGAACCAAAACGTTCCGCCGGACGTCGCCCTCGAACTTGAGCGCCTCGCGCGCGTCGCACGGCGTCCCCTCCGCCCGACGCAAACGCGAGACGAGCGCGGACTCGGGCGCGCCGAGCGCCGAGTGGTCGTACCCCGCCAACTCGCGGCGGTCCACGCACCCGCGCTTGACGCCAGAGACGGCGAAGAGCGAACGCGCGAAACGGCCGCCGGGGCGACACGCGGTACCGGTGGCCGTCGCATCGGAAGCGCCGCCGCCCTCGTCGTCGCCCGCGTCGCCTTCGACGATCTCCGCGGATAACACGCAGAGCTGCGTTCCCGTGGCGCGCGCGTCGGGCATGCCCCCGGGCATCTTCGGGACGGACCCGACGCGGCGGCGGTGGAGGTTGAAGTGCGTGAACCGTTCGCACGCGCGAACCGACGCGCAAAGAGCCTGGCAATCGTCCGCGGAGAGGCGGCCGCCGCCGCCGGGTTTTGTCTTTTCGCGCGACGAAACAGAAGCGCGAGCGCGAGCGGCGGGGGGCGAGTCGAGGAGCGTCCGGCGGCGAAGAACCACGGGGGCGGACGAGGACGACGACGCGCGAGAGGATCCGCCTCGACCCGAAGCCGACGCTTCGGGCGCCGACGCGACGTCTTCCTCCTCCTCCTCCGCCGGCGCCGGGCCCGGCGCGCCCACCTCTTCCGGCGGCTCTTCCGAACCCTCCGGCGGCTCTTCCGAAGCTTCCGGCGCCTCGGACTCTTCCGACTCGTCCGACTCTTCCGACTCTTCCGGCGCCCGCGCCGCCTCGGGCGCGTCGGCGGAATCTTCGTCCTCGGGCTCCGGGGGGGCCGCGACGACGTCCTCGCTCCACCACCCCCTCTCGACGCCAAACGCCAGCGCCTCCTCGGCGCCCTCGCCGCCCGTGACCATCACCACCGTTGCGTCCGCGCACGCCCCCAGCGAGGCGAACCCGTACGCGAAGTGCGTGGCGTGGCAGGTTCCGAAATCTTCCCCGGAGGCCTCCGCGAGGGTGAGTCCCTCGGGGAACTCGAGCCACGTCGACGCGGCGGCGGCGGCGGCGGCGGCGGCGGCGGAGACGTCGCCGTAGTCCGAGCGCGTGCCGAGCTCGGCGTCGCGCCCCGCGAGTTCCTCGGCCGCCAGGAAAGCCCTGCGACAGTTCGCGTCGCCGGAGACCACCTCCGGGGTGTCGAACGTGTCCGCTCCGGGGATCGGGGAGACCGCGGGGAGGCCGCCGTCGCGCGAGAGCGAGAACAAGGCGCAGCTCTCCTCGCCGGCGTCGAAGGTCCACCTCGCGCACGCCTCGTCCGCCACGCACAGGTCCTCGCACGCGCGCGCGTCCCGCACCGAGCGCTCGACGCCCTCGTACGCGACGTCGGAGTCGCTCGCGCGCGCGAAGCACTCGTCCGCGCACGCGATGCCCAGGAGGGGGGGGTACGCGCGCACCTCCCCGTCTCGCATGGTGTACCATCCGTCGCGCACGCGCTCGCCGACGCCGTAGCCCACGAGCGTGCACGCGCCGTCGGACGCGGCGGAGGCGTCCGAGGCGGGGGCGGAGGCGGCGTCGGAATCCGCCGCGCCCGCGGCGGAGCGCGCGTCCACCTCGAACGCGTCGAGCGCGGAGCCCTTCAGCGCGCGCCCGCCGTCCGATGGCGCGACGAGCGCGAACAGCGCCGTGACCGCGAGGGCGATCGACGAAGACCGCGTCGCGCGAGCGAAGCCGGCGCGACCGACCCAACCGTCGCGCGGACGCGACCGACCGCGCGGTCGCGCGGACGCGACCATCGCGACTCCCGACGAGGCGCCGCCGGCGAGCGTCCTCGGGCTCGTCGCGACGCCCACGAGGCTGTCGTGTGCGCCGCGACGTGTCGGGTCGATCGAGGCCAACACCCACAACACCCTCTTCTGCACACGCGGGGGTTCAAATTTCGTCGGTCTCCACGAGACCGCGACGCGAACACGCGTGACGCGACCTCATCACCTCGAGGGGGGGAAAATAAAAAGCTCCAGCTGCGGCCTTCGCGGCCGACGACGCGCCGCGCCGCGCGCAAGGGGATGATGGTCGGCGCCGCCGAGGACGGACTCCGCGCACCCCGCGCGCTCGACGCGCTCGGTCGCGGTCACGGCGCCCCCTTCGCCGCCCCGCTCGACGCTTCCCGCGCGGCGAGACCCGCGCCTCCGCGGGAGCACGACGCGGAGCGCGAGGGCGGTCGCGAACAGGCGCGCCGCTTGGAGGCGCTGAAGCTCCAGATCTGGAACCTCCTGCGCGAGCTCAGCTCCAACGTCCGGGTCTCGCGCCTACACGCGGCGTTCCAGAGCCGCTACGAGACGCAGCTCGCGGTGGTGATGCGCGACGCGCTCGGGGAGAACAAGGCGCGAGAGCTCGCCGGGGAGCCCCTCAAGTTCGTCAAGAAATATCTCAAAGACGTCGCGTATCTCAAGCGAGGGCGCGCCCTGGGCGTCAGCAACGGCCACGAGCACCACGAGGAGTACCTCTTCCCGAGGGACGATTTCACGCCCAAATCCATCCCGGAGCCGACGGACGAGCCCACGCGCGCGCCGGCCGCGGACGCGAGCGGCGCGACGCCGCCGACGACGGGCGCGAACGCGTTCCCGCCTTCCGCCCCCTCCGCCTCGTACCGAGACGAGAAGACGCGGGCGCGGGCGTCACCGCGCGTGGGCGTCTCCACGCCGGCGCGTCGTCTCGCGGGGTCGGTCGAAGTCGGTCGAAGTCGGTCGACGACTCCGGGTACGTCGGCCCCCGAGCCGCCCGCGGACCCCCGCGTGAGAAGGCGCGCCGAAAACGGCGCGACGGAAAGCTTCGCCGACGGCGTCGGGGGCGCCCCGCCACGAGGGGCCCCCGCGACGTCCGGGACCCCCGCGGACCACCCCGGAAGTGCGCGCGGATGTGATGCGGCGGGCGGTGGAGAAGGCATCCCCGCGGACCCCGGTTCGACAGAGACCGACCGCGGGTATCCTTCTCGTTCTTCCGAGCGTCGTTACGCGGAAAACGTATCGTTACTCGCGCGGGAGACGGCGAGGCTTCGCGCCGATCTGGAGAGGGTCGCGGGGGAGAGAGACGTCGCGCGAGTCGAAACGCTTGCGGCGAAAGAGGAGGCTCGCGAGGCCGCTCGCGCGTTTTCCGCGCGGGTGGAGTCGCTCGAGAGGGAGGTGCGTGACCTCCGCTCGGAGGTGGCCAGGCGGGAGGAGGAGTTGGCCGATCGGAAGAGGAGCTACGCCGCGATCAGTTTCTCCGCGGCGTCGGAGGCGTTGCGGCGGAGCCGCGCGGAGGCGGACCTGCGCCGCGTCTCCAAAGAGTGCGCGAAACTTCGAGCAAAGTGCGAAGCCGCCGCCGCCGCCGCGACGACTTCGACGACGCTCGACGAGGCGGAGGCCGAGCGTCTCGGGAAGGCCTCGGGGGGAGCGACCGCGGCTCGGGGCTCGGGGTTTCTCATTCCGAAGATTCCGAAGCGTTCGGCGGCGGCGGCGGACGCGGGGGCCGCGCCGTCGGACGAACCGTCGGCGTCCCGGGCGTCCCGCGGAGCCCCGCTCGTCGAGTCTCGCATCGTGAGCGGTGGTGCCGACTCGGGGGAGTGCGTCGTGTGCATGGAGTCGTTCGAGGGCGAGGACGAGCGGGCGAGGTACATGCTGTGGAACTGCAAGCACGCGAGGACGTGCGGCGCGTGCGCGTTGAAAATCTGGAGGATGGGCAAGGGGAAGCGGTTCTGCCCGACCTGCCGGAGGAAGATCGACACGAGGCCCGAGCGGCACGTCGTGTACACGTGAGAGGAGGCGCGGGGGCGCGGGGCGAGACGCGGTCTCGGCGTGGGGCATCTCTGTTGAGGGACTCTCTGTTTATATAGATATGAACGACGTCTCTCGCCGCGGTTCCGAATCGGCGGCGTCGTCAGTCGAATCCGACGGGGACTTTGACGACGGGCAGCGTCGTCGTCCCCCCCAGGATGGACCTGAACTCCTCCACCGTGATCCCCCCGCCTCCTTCGTCCCCGCCGGACCTGTTCCTGTTTTTCTTTCGCATCCCGTCGAGCTCGCGCATGGCGCGCGTGATGAGCTCCGCCACCTGTTCCTCGTTCAGCGAGCTCCCGACGAGGTGCTTGACGATCGTCTCTAGGTCCGAGAGCGAGATGGTCCCGTCGCGGTCCACGTCGTACACGCGGAACATGAAGTCCAGCTTGTCCTCGCGCGTCGCGCGGTCGCTGAACGCGGCGAGCACCCGGCAGAAGTCCATGAAGTTGAGGTTCTGGAACACCTGCGTCACGCGCGACGCGAGCGGGGAGATGGCCAGCTCCGGGATGCTCATGAGCTCGTCCTCGCTCAGGTACCCTTTGTGCCGCTTGTCTAGGGATCGGAAGCGCTTGTACAGCGTCTGGATCTCGCGATGGTTGAAGCGACCGCCGCAGTGCTCCTGCACCTCCTCCACGTCGTACTGCGTCAAGTTCAGGCTCGAGGCCGTCAGACCCATCCCGATGAACCGCGCACGAACCGCGAGAGCCGCGCGCGGCGATGTGCGCGGAGGAGCCGACGCCGAGTAGGATTTTGTTCCAGGGAGGCGGGGAGTCCAGAAGTCATCGCGCGACGCCGCATCATTTTGTGCGGCCCGAAAAGCACTTCTCCAAAAAAACGCTTCACCGCGCGCGAGTACTCGTACTCGTGGACTACCTACGAAACCGCCCCCTCGCGTCGCGCGTTCTTCGCCGCCTCGATCCTCCTCCGCGTCAGCACTGCGCGACGTTCTTCACGTACACCTCCTCGCACGTCACGTCCGTGAACATGATCACCTTGAACCCGGGGTTCACCTCCGCGATCTTGTTGAGCCACTCCACGCACGCCCCGCACGGTTTCAGAGGATTCAGCCCCCGAGAGACGGCGGCGTCGCCCCGCCCCCCGCCCGCCGCGTTTTGCGGCCCGCGCGAATCGCCGCCGTTCGACCCGCCCGGACCACCACCACCCGCGCCCGCCGCCACCTCCCCGCACACCCCTCCTCCTCCTCCGAGCAGCCCCGCGACGGAAAAGTCCGCCGCGGACGGATCCCTCGACATCCCCCCGGACCCGCGCGAGACCCCGGCCCCGCGCCCGGGGGCGCCGCCCGCCCCAGCCCCGTTGACGTCCTCCGCCCCGAGACTCAGGATGGCGATGCCGAACATGTCCGCGCGCCTCAGGCTCGGGTTCGCCGCGAGAGCGTTCCCGATGGCGTTTCGCTCCGAGCACAGAGACCCCGTCGGCATGGACACCTCCAGGTTCACCCCGCGGTGGAAAGAGTACGCGTCGGCGGCGGAATCGGCGAAATCGGCTCGGTCAGAATCATCCGGGCTTTTCCGTCTCGCTCGCTCGCGGACGCAGAGCACCGCGAGGACGGGCTTTCGCGTCTTGCGCAGCCAGAACGTCCCCAGCTCGTGCGCGGGCTCACCGTTCGCGTCGACGGCTGCGGCGGACGCGACGAACGCGTCCCTGTGTTTTTTCATCTCCTCGACGATCCGCGTCGCGACGGCCGCGTCGGCGCGAACCTCCGCGGATTCCTCCGCGGGCATCCCCTCGTGCCACCCGAGCGCCGACGCGACGTCCGCGACCGCCACGGGCGGCGTCGCCTCCGCGCGGTGGAACCGCTGGATGTCCACGTCCGCGTCCCGAAGCGGCCCGAGCCCGCGCCAGAAGTTCTTGAGCTGCCACACGTGCAGCAGGTACGGGCGCATGTCGCGGAACGCGCCCATGAGCGCCTGCAGCCGCGCGGGCGTGCCGTCGCACAGCGCCACCGTGAGCTTGAACCGCCACCGCCACTCCTCCCCCCACCGCCGAGCCGCCGCGTCCCTCTCCCGCGCCACCGCCGGACGCAACCGCCGGTCCACGAACCGAGCGTTCGCGCCGTAGCGGAACACCCCGTTGCCGCTGTGCGCGAGTCGAACGACGATCTGGCCGGGGTACGCCGCCTCGACGAAGCGCTTCATGATGCGCGCCGTCGCCTCCGTGCTGTTCGACTCGGGCGCGTGCGAGCGATCGCGAGGCGCGCCGTACCCGGAGACCAAGTGCACGACGCGCCGGATCTTCGGCTGCTGCGAGGAGGTTCCGAACGATGATCGGCGCGGACCACCGTTGTTGGGATCGTCGTTCGTCGCGTTCGTCGCCCCCGCGCCGGCGTTTTTATCCCCCGATCGGGCGGACGCGTCGTCGTCCGCGAAGCCGTGGATCCACCGGGGGAGGATCACGGCGAGGAGCGGGAAATACACCTCGGCGAACGCGGGGCGCGCCGGCGGGGGTTCGCCCCCGGAGCGCTCGGGGTGCCACTCGAAGTCGTCCGGGCCGTCGCCCAGGGGGAGGTTCGCGGAGTGGAATTCGAACCCGATGGGGGGACGCGCGCGCGGCGTCGTCCCGGGGCCACCGTCGTCGCGGGGCCACCGGGCGACGGCTCTGTACCCTCGAGACTCGAGCTCGGCGTCGATCGCCCCCGCGACCTTCGCCGTGCTGCTGAAGTGGGGGCGCGCGACGGCCTCGCGCGCGCCGGGGTACCCGGCGGGGTCCTCGGGCGCGACCGCGCACGAACTCGCCGCGTGCGAGAGGGGGCGGCCGTCGTGCACGGCGCCGTCGAACCCGTCGAACCGATGCGCCGCGGCGGCGTCTCGATAGGGCGCGGCGAGGACGACGTCCGAGAGGGAGACGTTGTACACCAAGACGTGCGTCCAGTCCGGATCCTCGGAAGAAGACGGAGAGCCGTCCGCCCCGCGACGGCGCTTCGCGTCGGGGGCGTCGAGCGCGGCGTCGTGCGGCTCGCGCATGACGGGGGCGGAGCGGAGGGGGGGACGGGCGCGCGCCGACGAGTCGCCGGGGGGGGGCGCGATGACGACTCCCGTTTTCCAAGATGACGGAAGAGTGCCGACCGCCCGCCCGGGGAACTATACGGATCACGCGTCTCGCATGTAGTGCTGGCGAGGGAAGAAATCGGCCACGTGGCATCGATTATGGGCCCGCAAAACTGGTTACTGCGATCGTTCCGCCACCCTGGCGCTTGGATGCCGTTCCGCTCGCGCCATTCGACGTCGCGCGCTCGGTCCCGCGCGACCCACGCACATCGCGCATCGCATCGACCATGGTCCTCGCGCAGTCCCTCCCGACGGCCCGCGCGCCCGCGCTCGCGCGCGTCGCTCCGCGCGCTCGTTCGACCCCCGCGCCGCGGCTCGCCTCGCGCCCGCGGCCCGCGCGTCCGCGAACGAACACCGTCGTCGTTCGCCTCGAGCCCGCGATCGGCCGCGGTCGCGCGGTCCGCGCCGTCCGCGTCGTCGGCGACGCGTCGTCGCCCGCGCCCCGCGCGCGAATCGCCGCTCGCGACCCGCGCGACCGCCTCCCCGCCGCGCCCCTCCGCCGCTCGGGCGCGGGCGGCGCCCCTCTAGACCCCGCCTCCTCGTCCGAGTCCGAGCCGTGGTGGCGCTCGCTCGCGCGCAAGGCTGGGGCGATCTCGCTCGCGCTCGTCCTCCTCGCCGCGCCGCTGAGCGCGCCCCCGCCCGCGCTCGCCGCGAACAGCAGCGGGCGCATGGGCGGGAGCAACTTCCGCTCCTCCGAGCCCGCGCCGGAGCCCGCGCCGGCGCCCGCGTACTCGTACGCGTACACGGCGGATCCCGGCTACGACGACGATTACCCGTTCCCGGCTCGCAACCCCGCGACGGCGTCTCCCTCTCCCTCGCGCTCCGCCGCCTCCGACGCCGCCGCGATCACGTACGCGGCCTCATCCTCGTACTCCTCCTCGTCGTACGAGTCCGCGGGCGACATCACCACCGGCGAGCTCTGGCTCATCGCTCTGGTCCTGGGCACTCTGCTGGTGCTCGCGTTTCTCGACGAGATCAAGCAGGCGCTCTCCGGCGGCGGGTTGTCGCTGGGCGGCGACCAGATCGCCGTCGTGAAGGTGCAGATCGGGTTGCTCGGCATGGCCCGGCAGCTGCAGCTCGACCTGGAGGACATCGCGGAGAAGGCGGACACGAGCTCGATGGAGGGGTTGCACTACGTGCTGGAGGAGACGACGCTCGCGCTGCTTCGCAACCCGGAGTACTGCGTGTACGGCTGCGCGACGAGCGAGGTCGCCAAGGGCCCCGAGATGGCGGAGGACCTGTTCAACGAGCTCAGCATGGACGAGCGCGGGAAGTTCGAGGAGGAGACGCTCGTGAACGTGAACGCGAAGAAGAAACTCGTGGCGGCGAAGAAGGGGCCGGCGGGGGACGGGATGAACAACGAGTACATCCTCGTCACCATCATCGCCGCGTGCGACGGGGGGCTCAAGCTGCCCCCCGTGCAGGACGCGACGGAGCTCAGGACCGCGCTCAAGCGCGTGGGGGCCATCCGCGCCGACGCCCTGCAGGCGGTCGAGGTGCTCTGGACGCCGCAGGAGGAGGGGGACACGCTCACGGAAGACGAGCTCCTGATCGACTACCCCAGCCTCAACGTGTTGTGATGAAAAGACCATCCGCCGCGTTTTAGACTAGACTACTCCGCGCGTTCGAGAGGCGCGACTCATGCGGGCGGCCTCGCCCCGACCTTGACCCGTTTCATCCGCGCCCTCGCCTTCTCCAGCGCGTCCCTCACGGTCCCTTCCCCCAGCGCCTCCCTCGCCTCTCGCGCGGCGGCGAACCCCACGTCCGCGGCGAGGAGCACCGCCGTCGGGACGAGCCTCGCGGATTCCTCGGCGACGAGCAAACGGTCCGTCCCCCTCGCGCCCCTCGGGTCCGCCGGCGCGCCCCTCGGTCCGAGCGCGTTCAACGCGCCGTCGTACGCGTCCCCCGCGGCGCCGTCGCCGCGCTGGGCCCAGCGCAGGGCGGACTCCGCGAGCGCCTCCGTCGTCCCCGCGGCTTCCGCGACCACCCCCACGGCCCTCCGCCACAGCTTCGCGTTGGACACGCGGAGGTCGATCATGCGCCCCGCGTGCGTCTTCCCGACGAGCGCGTGCGCCGCGGTGGAGAGCGCGTTCAAAATCACCTTCGCCCCGGACTCCGCCAGGCGCGGGTACAGAAGAGCGCGGAGGAGCGCGCGCGAAGGCGCGAGACCGTCCGATTCCACCTCGCCCTCCGCCGGAATCGCGGGGGGGTGGAAAAAACGCGCGGGGTCGGCGCGCCGAGACCGCCGCGCCGAGCCGCACGCGTCCACGAACACGTCGACGGGGGGCGGGACGACGCGCGGGTCCGGGTCGAGGGGTTTTCTCCCGTTCGGGTCTCGAACCTCGGACCCGTCGGACTCCGCGTCCGCCTTCACCGCCTGCACCGGCGGTGGTCCCGACGCGCCGCCGCGCGCCCACGGCGGCGTCGGCGGGTGCGCCGGGTCGCACCGCACGCAGACGCGCACGAGCGCGGCGCCGGGGCGCCTCCGCCGCGCGGCGAACGCGGCGTCCGCCTCCCCCCCGAACCCTCCCGCGTCGCGAAGCGCGACGAAGACGTCGCGGGATCCCCGAGAGGCGCAGGTGGTGGGATCTCCACCTCTCTCGCCGCCGAGGGAAGGTTCGGGTTCGGGTTCGGGTTCGGGTTCGGGTTCGGGTTCGGGTTCGCCCGCGGGGCCCTCCTCCGCGGTCGCCCTCTCGAACGCGTCCAGGGAGAGGTCGACGCCGCACTCGATTCGCAGACACTTTTCGCGGCGCGCCATCCCCGCCGCGCCGTCGCCGCCCCACGCGTTGAACCTTCCCGGGTCCGCGCCGAACGTCGGCGTCTGTTCGCTCGCGTCGATCGCCCCGATCAACGCGAGCCCGGAGATGGGTTCGCGCGGCCCGCGGTCGGCGCCGACGTAGTGCACCGAGCCCCTTCCTCGCGCCGCCGAAGAAGACAGCAGCGCCTCCGCCACCGCCTCCGCCGCTTTCGCCGCGCTTTTTCGCGCGGGGCCGAACGCGAGCGCCTCCGAGACGGCGTGGTTCGACGCCGCGAACGCGCCTAACGCCTCCTCGACGAGCGTTTTCAGAGCGCTCGTCGCGTGCGGGCTCGGGAGCGCCGGGGGCGGGGACACGGGCTGCCCCCGGTACGCCGGCGGGGGGTTCGGCGGCGCGGTCCCCGCGGGGGGATCGCATCGCGCGTGCGCGGCGATCGCCGCCGCGAACGCGGCGTCCAAGATGGATTTCGTCGCCGCGCCGCCCTTGAGCCTGCTCGACCCGGCGACGGCCTCGGGCCCGACGCGAGGGTTCACGACGATCCGCCGCGCCCCGCGCGCGATCGGGCTCAGGTCCTCGCGGCGCATCCTGCGAAGGCAGTCCTTGAACGCGGTCACGGAGGCGTGGCGGATCGGGTTGAATCCGAGCGCGACGGCGTGGAAGCGTCTTCGCGCGTCGTCCATCGCCGCGTCGAGAAACGTCGCGACGTACCGCGCGCTGAAGCCGCACGAGACGCCGATGACGACCGCCTCGCGCAATCCGTCGCCGCCGGCGGCGAGGACAGCCTCGGCGAAGTCTTTCCTCGCGGCGTCGGCGGAGTCCTCGACGGATTCGGCGGCGCGGAACAGCGCGGCGTCGCCGCCGGCGCACACCGCGCGGAAGAGGGGGCGGGGGGGCGCGGGATGATCGTCCCGCCGGGGAGGAGGGGA
>MDSW01055220.1_pt1 | contig 15662 bp, 12 predicted proteins | sample 811171 | NCBI WGS metagenome assembly MDSW01 (sample SAMN05326641, study PRJNA326480) | marine metagenome | isolation source: seawater | place: Atlantic Ocean: North West | collected 2012
CAACTAAAAAATTAATTTTAATTTTATTTTCATCTTGAACTTTTTTAGCTATTCTTATCACCAAGTCTTTCATAATTTTTATTTCAGCTTCTGTTGAAACTAATGGAATCATGATCTCTGGTAAAATTGACTTATATTTTTTTTTTTCACATTCAACCAATGCTTCAAATATTGCTCTACATTGCATTTCATAAATTTCTGGAAATGAAATTCCTAATCTACAACCTCTGTGACCAAGCATTGGATTATGTTCGTGTAATTCAGTAATTCTACTTTTTACTTCTTTTATAGGTAATTCTAATGACTTTGATACTTCATTTATTTCAATTTCATTTTTTGGTAAAAATTCGTGCAAAGGAGGGTCCAATAATCTTACTGTAACTGGAAGGCCATTCATTATTTTAAATATTTCAATAAAATCTTTTTTTTGATGAGGTAAAAGTTTAGATAAAGCGTGATCTCTATCTTCTTTAGATTTTGATAATATCATTTCTCTAACAGAAGAAATTCTTTCCTCTTCAAAAAACATATGTTCTGTTCTACATAATCCAATTCCTTCAGCACCAAATTGTCTAGCAGTTTTACTATCTAATGGTGTTTCAGAATTAGATCTAATTTTTAATTTTCTAAAAGTATCAGCCCATGCCATAAATTTAGAAAAATCTCCAGAAATTTCAGGTTTAACAGTTTTTACTTTGCCAATTATTATTCTTCCTGTTGAACCATCTATGGTGATTGTATCTCCTTCTTTTATTTCATGCTTATTTGTTTTGAATAATTTTTTTTCGTAATCAATATTTATTTCACTAGATCCTGAAACACATGGTCTTCCCATTCCTCTTGCGACTACTGCTGCATGACTTGTCATTCCGCCTCTTGAAGTAAGAATTCCTTTTGCAGCATGCATTCCATGAATATCTTCTGGCGAAGTCTCGACTCTAACTAAAATTGTATCCTGCATCATATTATTCAATCTTTCAGCTTCTTCTGAATTAAAAACAACTTTTCCACTTGCAGCACCTGGAGATGCGGGCAGTCCTTTAGCAATTACATTAAATTCACTTTTTTCATCTAGTGTTGGGTGTAAAAGAGATTCTAAGGAGTTTGGATTAATTCTTAAAATTGCTTCTTTTTTTGTAATTAATTTTTCCTTCACCATATCTGCAGCTATTTTAATAGCTGACTTTGGAGTTCTTTTTCCAGATCTAGTTTGCAAAATCCAAAGTTTGCTATTTTCTACTGTAAATTCTACATCTTGCATGTCTTTATAATGTTTTTCTAAAGTCTTTAATATTTTTTTTAGTTGATTAAAAACTTTTGGCATTATTTCTTCCATCGAATTTTTTTTCGATGAAGATTTTTTTTCTGTTTTTTTTGTGATGTATTGAGGTGTTCTACTACCCGCAACTACATCTTCGCCTTGAGCATTAATTAAGTACTCTCCATAAATTTCATTATTTCCATCTGAAGGACTTCTGGTAAAAACTACACCTGTTGCACAATCATTTCCCATATTTCCAAATACCATTGATTGAACATTAACAGCTGTACCCCACGAAGAAGGTATTTGATTAAGCTTTCTATAAGTTTTTGCTCTTTTACTTTCCCATGATAAAAAAACAGCTCCAATTGATCCTAAAAGTTGTTCATTTACATTTTGGGGAAATTCTTTTTTTGTTTTTATTTTAATTAAATTTTTAAAATCATGTATCAGCCCATCCCAGTCATTTTCATCAAGGTCATTATCTAGCAAAACTCCTTTTGTTAACTTGTAATTTTCAATTAACTCCTCAAAATTATATGATTCGATGCCCATAACCACATTGCCATACATTTGAATAAATCTCCTATAACTATCTTTTGCAAATCTTAAGTTTTTTGTTTTTTTTCCTAGAGATAAAACTGTTTGATCATTTAATCCTAAGTTAAGTATAGTATCCATCATGCCTGGCATTGAAACTCTTGCACCCGATCTTACAGAAACCAGTAAAGGATTATTTAAATCTCCAAATTTTTTTCCACATTGTTTTTCTATATTTTTTAACTCTTTATTTATCTCTTTTATTACTGAAGGGTTTAATTTTTTATTATTTTTAAAAAAAAGCTCACATACTTTAGTTGAAATAGTAAATCCAGGAGGAACAGGCAAACTCAGTTTGCACATTTCAGAGAGATTTGCACCCTTTCCACCTAAAAAATTTTTTATATTTTTAATTTTCTTTGGATGTTTTGACTTAAAGTTTAGAACTATGTTTTTCATCAAAAACTTTCTATTTTAGAAAAATTTATATAATTTTCATAGGTCTTGCACAACATATGTAGCAATTCTAAACGGTTCTTTTTAATATTTTGGTCTTTATCATTAACCATTACATTATCGAAAAAATCAAAAACTATATTTTTTGAATCTGCTAAACAATTTAACGAATGATTATAATCTTCATCTTGTCTCACATTTGTGAAATATTTCCGCAATTCATGAATATTTTTATATAAATTTTTTTCATAGTCGTTTTTAAATAGTCCTGGATCAGTATTATTGCTTAATTCAAAACCAGCAATTTTTAATTCTTGATCCAAAATATTATGAGCTCTTTTATAGCAAGAAATGACTGCCCGCCCGGTATCTTTGTTTATTAATTTATTTAAAGTCAAAGCCTTATTATAAATTTTGATCATATTATCAATTGAATAAGAACTTATTGCAGCTTCAATGATATCGGATCTAATTTCTTTCTCTTTCATATAGTGTTTTAACCTATCGACAAAAAAATTATTTAAATCTTTATAAATTGTTTTATTAGAAAAAGTAAATCCTTGTTCCAAATAAAGATTGCAAGAATAGTTTATTAAATCTTTTAATTTTAATTTTTTATTATTTTCAAGTAGTATTCTTATTATACCCAAAGCTGATCGTCTCAATGCAAAAGGATCTTTTGAGCTTGTAGGCTTATTATTTATTCCAAAGAAACCTACTAAAGTATCAATTTTATCAGTTAAGGCTAAAGCTAAACTAAATGGTTTTTTTGGAATTTTACTGTCTGTTCCGATTGGAAGATAGTGTTCTTTTACAGCAAGAGAAATATCTTTATCAAAACCTTGAAAATCTGCAAAATAACCACCCATTACTCCTTGTAACTCAGGAAATTCACCTACAATATCTGATAATAAATCTACCTTGCAAATAGAGGATGATATTTCAACTTTATCTTTGCTTATCAAAAGTTCGTCCGAAATCATGCCACCGAGTTTTCTCATTCTTTGAACTTTATCAAAGTAGTTTCCAAGACCTTTAAAGTAATTCACATTTTTGAGTTTATTTACTTGTTTAACTAAATTCATAGATTTATTTTTTTCCCAAAAAAACTGAGCATCGCTTAGTCTTGCATTGATAACTCTTTCGTTACCTAATTTTATAAATCCTTTGCTATCCTTATTGTTTGCTACAACTAAAAAGTTATTTGTTACATCTCCTTTTTGATTCATAGTATGAAAATATTTTTGATGAAACTGCATAGTAGTTATTAATATTTCTTTGGGTATTTTTAAAAATTCTTCATCAAATTTACATGCAATTACATTAGGTCTGTTTACTATGTTGGTTACTTCATCTAAAAGCTTTTGATTAATTTCTATTATAAAATTTTTTCTACTTGAAATTTTAAATAATTTTTTTTCGATAAATTCTTTTCTTTGATATTGATTAATGATAATTTTTTTTTTTTTAAAAAAACTAATATAATTTTTTGAATTTTTGAATTTTTTTATTTTTTCTTCAAAATCCTTTTCGATATATGTAAAATCTGAACTTTTAAGATGATGATAATTGAAATTTAAGAGATTGTTATTAAATATTGCCATTATTGATTTTAGAGGTCTTGCCCAATAAAGATCAAAATTCCCCCATTTCATCGATTTTTTCCAGGAAATTTTATCTAAAATTAAAGGAATATTTTCACTCAACAAGTCAGCAACCTTGATTTTAACCGCAGGTTTTTTTACAAAATAAAAACTTCCTTTTTCTGTTTCTTTTTTAAAAAGATCACTTCTTGTAAGATCATTTGATCTTAAAAAACCAGTTAAAGCTTGATCTGGAGCATCAATTTTTGGTCCTCTTATTTCTTCCTCTTTCTGATAAATTTCAGATTGAATTCTACTAAAAGATATTAAAAGTCTATTTGGAGTAGAAAAAGAAAATTCTTTTTCAAAACTGATATTTTTTTTTAAAAAAAAGTCTTTAAAATTTTGTAAAATATTTTTTCTAGCATTTTTTTGTAGATTAGCTGGAATTTCTTCACTAAATAACTCTAAAAAAAACTCTGACATTTTTAAGACTGACTGTTTAGCCAAACTAATCCTACATTTTTTGTAAGTTCACGTATCCTAGATATATATTCAGCTCTTTGAGCAACACTTATAACTCCTCTGGCATCTAAAATATTAAAAATATGACTTGCCTTTAAACATTGGTCGTAAGCAGGTAAAGAAAGTTTTTTTTCTACTAACAATTTTGTTTCTTTTTCTACCATTTCAAAAATTTTAAATAGGTTATCGGTATTTGCATGCTCAAAATTATATGCTGAAAATTCTTTTTCAGCTTGGTAAAAAACATCTCGGTAAATAATACCTTCATTATTCCATTCTAAATCAAAAACATTTTTTTTTTGTTGGGTGAACATACATATTCTTTCTAAACCATATGTTAATTCAACAGATACAGGTTTACATTCAATTCCCGCCATTTGCTGAAAATATGTAAATTGAGTTATTTCCATTCCATCACACCAAACTTCCCAACCCAATCCGGCAGCACCTAAGGTAGGGCTTTCCCAATCATCTTCTACAAATCTAATATCATGTTCTAAATGATTAATTCCAATAGATTTTAAACTATTTAAATAAAGTTTTTTAATATTTTTTGGGGAGGGTTTGATTAAAACTTGAAATTGATAATAGTGTTGTAAACGATTTGGGTTTTTTCCATATCTTCCATCTGTTGGTCTTCTTGATGGCTGAACATAAGCAGTTTTCCAGGATTTTGGTCCTAAAGATCTTAATGTTGTAGCAGGGTGAAATGTTCCTGCACCTACTTCAACATCATACGGCTGTAAAATAACACATCCTTGACCGCTCCAATATTTTTGAAGATTTAATATAGTATCTTGAAATGTCTGAAATTTAGGTTTTTTTGTTTTTTTTTTCTTAGAAACCATATCTTTGCCAGATGGATCTTTCTTCTAAAATACTAATTGTTTTATCTATTTGGGTTTCGGAAGATAATTTTTTCGCTAACCATCCTTTGGCTTTTTCAAATTTTTTAATATTTACATCTTCGCCAAATTTTTCTTTAAGTATTTGATCTGCATTTCCTATTCCATCAATTAAACCAAGATCCTTAGCTTTTCTTCCTGACCAAAATTCTCCTGAGAATAATTCAATACCAATATTTTTTTTAAGTTTTGTTGATCTACTTTCTTGTACGACATCAATAAAATCTTTATGAAGATCTAATTGAATACTTTTTAATCTTTCGATATCCTCTTGCTTTTCTTCCATGAATGGATCTAAAGTACTTTTATTTTTTCCTGCAGTATAAACTCTTCTCTGGACTCCAATTTTTTGAATCAGATCTTTAAAACCAAATGATGAATAAATAACACCAATTGATCCTACTATAGAGCTTTTGTTTGCATAGATTTCATCACCCGCACATGCTATTAAATAACCACCTGATGCAGCAACATCTTCAGCAAAAATAATAACTTTTTTTTTGGTTTTTTTTGCCTGCGATCTTATAAAATCATAAATAAGATGAGATTGAACAGGTGATCCTCCTGGAGAATTTATTGATATAGCAACTGCTGGTGCTTTTTTAATGGAAAAGGCTTTCTTGATAATTTCTTGCTGACCTACAAAATCTATACCTTGTTTAAATTTCCCAACATTTCCTATAACTCCACTTAACCTAATTAGAGGAATTATTTTCTTTTTTTTAAAAAATGAAAACATAATTTAATGCTTATAAAATTTTTAATTCAATATAAAGTCTCCTTATAGTTGAAGTTTTAGGTGCGTCAATTGTAAAGTATTATATTGCGTTAATTATACTACTTTAAAGTTATGGGAACAGTTGTTCAGTTAAAAAAACGTATAAATAATTCATATTATGAGCTGAAAAGTTCAGTTGAAGAAAAATTAGTGCTAGTTGAAGAAAAAATTAAAAATAAACTATCAAGTAAAGTATTGTTAGTTGACGAGATGACAAAATATCATCTTCAAACTGGTGGAAAAAAATTAAGAGCACTGCTTACACTTGGATCAGCAAAACTTTGTAAATATTCTAAAGGAACTAGAGATGTAAACCTTGCTACTTGTGTTGAACTGATACACGCAGCAACATTAATGCATGATGATGTAATAGATAGTAGTGAAATTAGAAGAGGAAAAAAAACCTTAAATAAAATTTGGGGAAATCAATCATCTATTCTAGTTGGTGATTATTTGTTAAGTAGATGTTTTGAAATCATGGTAGAAGATGGAAATCTTGAAGTTTTAAAACTTTTATCATCAACATCAGCTGAAATCTCTCAAGGAGAAGTTTTGCAGTTACAACATAAAAGTGAAGTCGATATGTTAGAAGAAAGATACCTTAAAATTATTTCTGCAAAAACAGCATCTTTATTTTCAGCTGCAACAAAAGTTGGAGCTATAATTACTAACAAAGAAAATAAAATAAAAGAAGCACTAGAATTTTATGGAAAAAATTTGGGTCTTACCTTTCAGATAGCTGACGATACTTTAGATTATAATTCTGAATTAAAACTTTTTGGAAAAGAAATTGGCAATGATTTTTACGAGGGTAAAATAACCTTACCGATAATTTTGCTTAACCAAAAAGCTCAAGCTAGTGAAAGAAAAACACTTAAAGATTTTTTTGAAAAAAAAGAAAGATCTGAAAATGAGTTCAAAATAGTTTTAGAAATGATTAAAAAATATAATATAATTAATGACTGTTATTCAAAGGCTCAATATTTTATTAATCTTGCATATAACTCTTTAAGTATTTTTGAAAATTCTAAAGAAAAAGAAATTCTCAAAAATTTAACATCTTTCAGTTTAGAAAGAGATTTTTAAGGACTTAATAAAAATCTTTTCCATTTTCCATTTTTACCTTTTATGTATTTCAATCTTTCGTGAATTCTATTTTTGCCATCAAGCCAAAATTCAATTTCTTTTGGTTTTAAATTCCAACCCGACCAATTATTTGGCCTAGGAACATTATTTTTTTTAGAATATTTTTTTTTATAACTTGCAATGGCACCAAAAAGTTCTTCCCTGCTTTTTAAAACTGCACTTTGTTTTGAGGCCCAAGCACCAATTTTACTAAGATAACTTCTTGTATTATAATAAATATCAGCTTCTTTATTTGATACCTTAGAAATTTTTCCTGTAATTCTTATTTGTCTTTTTAAACTTTTCCAATAAAAACACATAGAGGCATTTGGGTTTAGCTTAATATCTACACTTTTTTTACTTTTTAGATTTGTATAAAAGACAAAACCATTTTTATTAAAATCTTTTAATAAAACCATCCTTACTGATGGGATTCCTTTTTTTTCAGCAGTAGCCAAAGCTAGTGCATTTGGATCATTGATTTCTACTTTTTTAGCTTTATTGAACCAATGACTGAAGAGTTCTATTGGATTTTCTAAATCCATAAAGCAATAATTTAGTCCTAATGAGTTTTTTTGATTCATAATTTCAACAAAATAAATTATATAATATAAATTAATGTCATTTAATACATTTGGAAAGTTATTTCGTTTCACTACTTGGGGAGAGTCCCATGGTCCTGCAATAGGGTGTATAGTGGATGGTTGTCCCCCCAATATTCCAATAAAAGAGCAAGATATACAAAAAGAGCTAAATAAAAGAAAACCTGGACAGTCAAAATTTACTACTCAAAGAAAGGAAGATGATAAAGTCCAAATACTATCTGGAATTTTTGAAGGTAAAACTACCGGAACACCAATTTCACTAATAATTTATAACAAAGACATGAAGTCAAGAGATTACGAAACAATAAAAAATAAGTTTAGACCAGGTCATGCAGATTTTACTTATTTTAAAAAATATGGGATTAGAGATTACAGAGGTGGAGGAAGACAATCGGCTAGAGAAACTGCTTCTCGAGTTGCAGCAGGAGCAATCGCAAAAAAAGTATTACAAAATAAATTAGGAAAAAAATTTAAAGTAGTAGGTGGAGTTACTCAACTAGGAATTTTAAGTTGTGATTTAAAAAAGTGGAATGATAATGAAATAAGAAAAAATCCATTTTTTTGTCCAGATAAAACTATAGTTAAACTTTGGAAAAAATATTTATTAAGTATAAGAAAATCTGGATCTTCATGTGGTGCGATTATTGAGGTAAGAGCCAGAGGTATTCCGACTGGATTAGGTGCTCCCATTTATTCAAAACTAGATATGGATATTGCTTCAGCTATGATGAGTATAAATGCAGTAAAAGGTGTTAATATTGGGTCAGGAATGAATTCAGCTGTGCTAACTGGTGAAGAAAACTCTGATGAGATTTTTCAAAAAGGAAAAAAAATTCAATTTAATTCTAATAATGCCGGAGGTATTTTAGGAGGAATATCAACTGGTCAAGAAATTATAGTTTCATTTGCTGTAAAACCTACTTCTTCAATTTTAAATAGTAGAAAAACAATAAATAAATTTGGAAAAAATACATCTATATCTGTGAAAGGAAGACATGATCCATGTGTTGGAATAAGAGCTGTACCAGTTGGAGAAGCTATGCTTAACTGTGTTCTGCTTGACCACTATCTTCTAAACAAAGCTCAATGTAGTGATTAGTTGCTACTTTTGTTTTTGAAGAAGAATATTTGACTCAAGCAAATTCATTACTTTGCTTTCTATTGAATTGCTATCAAGTCCAGCCATTTTGTACATTAAGTCTGGTTTATCTTGGTCAATAAACCTGTCGGGTAATATCATTGATCTAAACTTTAATCCTTTATCTAAAAGATTTTTATCAAATAAAAATTTTGCCACATGAGACCCAAATCCCCCTATAGAACCCTCTTCAATAGTTATAATTGACTCGTGGTTTGTAGCCAGCTGCCAAATTAAATTTTCATCAAGAGGCTTAGCAAATCTTGCATCTGCAACTGTGATATTTATGCCTTTTTTTAATAAATTTTTTGATGCGTTTAAACACTCATTTAGTCTCGCACCAAAACTAATTATAGCCAATTTTTTTCCTTCTTGAACGACTCTACCTTTTCCAATCTCCAATTTTTCATCTATAGATGGAAGTTCGCAACCAATTCCTGTTCCTCTTGGATATCTAAAAGCTGATGGTTTGTCATTTATATCTACAGAAGTACTTATCATTTTAACTAATTCTGATTCGTCGCTAGCTGCCATAACCACAAAATTTGGAAGTGTGGCCAAATAAGTAATATCAAATGAACCAGCATGAGTAGGCCCATCTGCGCCGACTAATCCAGCTCTGTCTATTGCAAATCTAACCGGCAAACTTTGTATTGAAACATCATGAACAACCTGATCATAAGCTCTTTGTAAAAAAGTAGAATATATTGCTGCAAAAGGTTTAAAACCTTCTGTGGCAAGACCAGCTGCAAATGTTACAGCGTGCTGCTCCGCAATACCAACATCAAATACTCTTTTTGGAAATTTATTACCAAAAATATCCAGACCTGTTCCTGACGGCATCGCTGCGGTTATAGCTACTATCTTGCTATCTTTTTCTGCATGTTTTATTAAAGTATTTGCAAAAACTTTTGTGTATGAAGGTATTTTGCTATCCGATTTTTTTTGAACTCCTGTTTTAACATTAAATTTTGTAACACCATGGTATTTGTCAGAGGCTTTCTCTGCAAATGAATAACCCTTACCTTTTTCTGTTTTAATATGAATCATTATTGGACCCTCATGATTAGATTGTTTAGCATTCTTTAGTATTGGAATTAACGATTCTAAATCATGCCCATCAATTGGACCTACGTAATAAAAACCTAAAGAACTGAATAAAGTTCCCCCGGTAACAGCTGATCTTAGAAAATCTTCAGCTTTTCCCGCTTTGTCACTAAATCTCTTAGAAAAAGCGGAAATTATTAACTTTATGGTTTCTCTTAAACTAAAATATAACTTTCCTGAAAGTAATTTTGCTAAGTATGATCTCATTGCTCCAACTGGTTTTGCAATAGACATGTCGTTATCATTTAATATTACAATCATTTTAGTTTTAGAAATACCGGCATTGTTCATGGCTTCATATGCCATACCAGCACTAATAGCTCCATCTCCAATTACGGCAACTACCTCATTCGATTTATTAGATAATTTATTTGCAACAGCAATACCTAATGCAGAAGAAATTGATGTTGAACTATGTGCTGCCCCAAATGGATCATATTCACTCTCGGACCTTTTAGTAAAACCTGATAAACCATTGCCCTGTCTGATTGTTCGTATTTTATTCTTTCTACCAGTGATAATTTTATGAGGATAGCTTTGATGCCCAACATCCCATATTAATTTATCATTTGGTGTATCAAATACATGGTGTAAGGCTACAGTGAGCTCAACAACACCTAAGCCAGCTCCTAAATGGCCACCTGTAAAAGATACGGCATCTATCATTTCCTCTCTTATTTCTTTTGCTAGGATTTTTAATTCATCGATAGATAATTTTTTAATATCAGATGGAAAATTTACTTTATTTAAATATTGATAATTAGGCATCATCCTCTTTCTATAATATAATCTATAGTCTGAATTAAATTATTTGATTTTTTTCCATAAATTTTTAATTTTTTTTGGATTTTCATTCTTAATTTTTTTATATATATATCAGCTTTTTTATAACCCAGTAAACCTATAAGAGTTGCTTTTCCAAGTTTTTTATCTTTTTTTGTTTTTTTTCCTGCTTTTTTTGAATTACCTTTATCATCTATCAAATCATCAACGATCTGAAAAATTAGGCCAATGTCTGAACCTATGCTTTCGAATTTTCTTATATTTTTTAAATTCTTGTTCTTAATAATTAAAGGAACTGAACTACAGTAACTAAATAATTTTCCTGTTTTTTTTAACTGCATATCGACAATTTTTTTAAATGATATTTTTTTTTTCTCAAAGTCCAAATCTAAAAATTGACCTCCCGCAATACCTGTGTGGCCCGCACATTCTGACAGTTTTTGAATTAATAGATTTCTATTTTTATTTTTTAAATCAAGCTTTCTATCACTTATTATTTCAAAAGCTAAAGTTAATAAAGAATTACCTGCTAATATTGCAGTTGCTTCATCAAACTTTACATGGGCAGAAGGTTTGCCTCTTCGTAAAGAATCATTATCCATGCAAGGAAGATCGTCATGAATTAAAGAATAGGCGTGTATACATTCTACTGCAGCCCCCACAATTATAAGACTTTTATAATTAACATTAAATATTTTACCAATATCAACTATAATTTTTGATCTTATTTTTTTTCCTCCAGGAAAAAGTCCATATTTCATAGGAACAATGAGACCTGAATATTTTTGTTTTTTTAAATATTTTTTCAAAAAAATATTTGTATCTCTTGCAATTTTATCTAAAGCATTTTGCATATTACTTATTTATGTTTGCTATTTTTTTATTTATTTCATTCTTAATTTCTTTTGATTTTTTTTGGAATTTTTTTTCTATAAAATTGTTTAATTTTACTAATTTATGATAATCATCTAGAGAATTTTTTAAATCTGACTTTTTCTCTAATTCCTCTATAATTTTTCTTGCCTCAGATGTTAATTCTTCAAGAGTTTTTGAATTATAATAATCTGGAAAATTTTTTTCTTTCATATATTAGTTAGTGATAATACATGAAACAGATTCAATCAAATATCAAAAAAGCTAAGAAATATCTAAATAATGATGAATGTATTGGAATACCCACCGAAACAGTTTATGGATTGGCTGCTAATGCTTACTCTAATGCAGCTACATCAAAAATATTTAAATTAAAAAAAAGACCCAAAAAAAATCCTTTAATAGTTCATTATTCAAGCTTAGAAATGCTTAAAAAAGATTGTGACTTAAATAAGAATTTTTTTAAACTATTTAAACAATTTAGTCCTGGTCCCATAACATTTGTTTTAAAAATAAAAAAAAATAGCAAAATCTCTAAAAATGTAACAAATAATAAAAAAACCTTAGCTATAAGATTTCCTAAACATTCACTTACGCAGAAACTTCTTAAAATGCTTAAATATCCTCTAGCAGCTCCAAGTGCAAACATTTCAACTAAGATTAGTCCTGTATCTAAAGAAGATGTAAAAGATGAGTTTGGAAAAAAAATTAAATTTATTCTTGATGGAGGTCAATCAAAAATAGGTCTGGAGTCAACTATAATCAGCTTAATAAATAAACCTCAAATACTCAGATTGGGAGGAATGCAAACTAGCAGAATAAATCAAATTCTTAAAACCAATCTTAAATATAGTAATAAAAATAAAAAAATAGTTGCCCCTGGTCAAGGAAAAGTTCATTATTCACCAGAAATTCCGATTAGATTAAATGTTAATAAACCAAAACAATACGAGGCCTTTATATTAATAAAAAAAAGAAAATTATCTGGCAAAAATTACTACTATTTAAGCAAAACCAATAATCTTAGAAAAGCAGCAAAAAATTTATATAAAACGTTAAGAATGATAAAGAAGAAAAATTTTAAAAGTATTGCAGTAGAAAAAATTCCAAATATTGGATTTGGAGAAGCAATCAATGATAGATTAAATAGAGCATCAAAATATTAATGGAAAATTTAGTAAAAGTTAAAAATCTTAGTAAAAAATATGATTCAAAAGAAGCTGTAAAAGATATTTCATTTAATATTAAAGAAAATGAAATTCTGGGACTGCTTGGACCTAATGGTTCTGGAAAAACAACAACCATAGGAATGATGCTTGGTTTGTTAAAACCTTCAAATGGCGAAATATTAATTGATGGAAAGAAAATTGAAGAAAACAGAATTGAAACTCTACAAAAAATAAATTTTATTTCACCTTATATTGAATTACCTAAAAAGCTTACCGTAAAACAAAATTTAATTGTGTACTGTAAATTATATAATGTTTTAAATATAAAAAATAGAATTGAATACCTTGTTGAAAAACTAAGATTAGAAGAATTATTGAACAGAGTAACTGGGGAGCTGTCTTCGGGACAAAAAAATAGAGTTAGTTTAGCCAAAGCTTTGATAAACAATCCAAGAGTTCTATTTTTGGACGAACCAACAGCATCGCTTGATCCTGAAATTGGGGATTTTGTTAGAAGTTTTTTAGAAAATTATAAAAAAGAAAAAAAAATATCAATTTTATTGGCTTCACATAACATGAATGAAGTAACTAGATTGTGCACAAAGGTACTAATGATGAAGGATGGCATTATTATTGATAAAGGCAATCCTGAAGAATTAATAAATAAACATGGTAGAAATAATTTAGAAGAAGTTTTTTTAAAGCTTTCAAGGAGTGTTGATGAGCTTTGTTAGAATTTATGGACTTTTTTTAAGACATTTTTATTTAATTACTAGATCTTTTCCAAGAGTTTTAGATTTAATTTACTGGCCATCTATACAAATAACTTTGTGGGGATTTATATCAAATTTTTTTGCGTCACATAGTACTTATTATAACAATGCAGTTGGTGTAATTCTAACTTGTGCCATTCTTTATGATTTTCTTTTTAGAACAAGCATAGGATTTAATATGTTATTTTTGGAAGAAATTTGGAGTAGAAACTTCACAAATTTATTCATAGCACCAATTAAAATTGGAGAAATAATTATATCTTTAGTTTTTACAGCTTTAATTAGAGCTTTGATTGGATTGATCCCAGCAATTCTGCTTACATCTCCTCTTTTTGGAATATCTTTATTTGATCTTGGCATACATTTATTTTTTCTTTTTTTAAGTTTATATATATTTGGAATTACTTTAGGAATATTTGTTTCGGCTGGATTATTAAGATTTGGCCCTTCATTTGAAAATATTGCTTGGTCAACCATGTTTCTATTGGCTCCCTTTGGCTGTATTTATTATCCAATAGAAATTTTACCTGAATTTTTTCAAAAAATTGCTTACTTGCTTCCACTTGTATATATTTTTGAAGAAGCTAGAAGCATACTTATTGATCATGTGGTAAATTACCAAAATATTATAAATGCTTTTTATCTAAACGTAATTTATTTGATTATTGCAATATCTTTATTTTACTATTCGTTTAACAAAGCACGAAAAAAAGGTACTTTAATAAATATTGGTGAGTGAATTATATTTATAGCTTTATGAATTATAAAATTTTTAACAATAAAATATTTGTATACATTTTTTTTACAATTTTATCTTTTTTAACGAGATATTATTTATTTGAAGGAAGAGAATCTTGGCATGATGAGTGGCATACAATATATGTTGCTAAACCTGATTTAACCACAACAGAAACTCTTGCAAGATATTATGGGGATAAAGGGGGAAGTTTTTTAACCGAATTTTATCCTCATATCTATATTTTTATTTTAAAATATTTCTTTGGAATATTTGGTTACGTAGATCTTAACGGCAGATGGCTTTCCTTAATAGCTGGTACTTTGTCTGTACCTCTTGCGATATATTTATTAAATACTTTTCTTGATATAAAAAAAACTTTTTTTTTAGGTTTAGTAATAACATTTAATTTATTCTTAATTTGGCAATCACTTGAAATAAGAGCCCATAGCATTTTAGTTTTTAGTTCATTAATTAATATTATTTTATTTTATAAGTTATTAAACAACAAAAATTATTTTAATACTATCATTTATGGAATTTTTTCTATTTTTTTACTGTCACTTTGGCCAATTAGTGGAACTATTTTTTTTGGAAAAAGTATCTATATAATAAAAAGACTAATCATTAATAAAGTTTTTGAAAAAAAAATTTTCTTTTTATTTACATTCATACTTTTTACCTACATAATATTAAACTTTGATTATCTAAAATTAAACTTAGCTCGAGATTTTCATTATACATCTTTATATTCATCTTTTTTTTACAATTATCATTTTAGAACTTTCTTTGGATCGCCATTTTTAGGAGGTTTTTATTTGGTTGTTTTTTCATTGCTTTTAATAAAAAATTTTAAAAAAATTGTTTTTTTAAATGAAAAAGAAAATTTAATTATCTATATAATTCTATCTTCTTACTTTTTAACACTTGCTTATACTTTATTAAGGGCATCAATCATGTCTCCCAAATATGTTATATTTATTTTACCATTAATAATTATTTGGATTTGCATTGAGTTAGAAAAATTGTATAAAAATAAAATCATTAAAATATTTTTGGGTTTTTTGACTATATTTTTTTGTGTACTAGAGATTAACAATTCCCCAATTAAAAGACCGCCAACAAATGAGGCATTGAAAATTGTTAAAAATGACAATTCAAAATATATAACAACTATCGAAAGCAGTGTATTCAATAATTATTTAAGAACAAAAAAAATTTTTGTCGAAGAAAACTTTGTTTTGTTTGATAAAAATATCAAATATCCAGAATATATAAAAAGTTTTTGGTTTATTTGCCTAAAAA
>MDSW01193317.1_pt1 | contig 15662 bp, 10 predicted proteins | sample 811171 | NCBI WGS metagenome assembly MDSW01 (sample SAMN05326641, study PRJNA326480) | marine metagenome | isolation source: seawater | place: Atlantic Ocean: North West | collected 2012
AAATTTCTGAGCAATTAAGCCAAGCAAGAGAAAACAAGCTCAAAGAAGAAAATGACCTAACAGATTTGGTAAAAAAGAGTTCTAATGCAGAAGCTGAGCTAAATTCAATTCGTCAAAAACAATCGCTTGTTGATGCTTCTATTCAAGATGTTGAAAATAAAAAATCTATTGCTGCTTTAGACCTAAGATCTCTCGAAGAAAAATTAAATAATCTAAAACTGGATTTGAGAACATTTGAGGTCAACTTGGAAAATGCATCACAAACCTTGAAGAAGGCCGGAGTCAGTGTTTCTGAGCTTAATGCTGAAGATTATGAAGAAATGAATCTTTTAGATTTAGAATCATCTTTGGCATCAACTCAATCCTCTATAATATCTTTGGGAGCTATTAACTTAGCGGCACCGGATGAAATTGAAGAAGAGTCAAAACGAATAGATGAGCTTGATTCTCAATTAGAAGATTTGAATCAAGCTTTAGATAAACTGCAAAGCGCAATTAAAAAAATAGATGTTGAGTCCAAGATGAAATTTGATGAGAGCTTTAATTCAGTGAATGAAAAAATACAAGAAATATTTCCTAAACTTTTTGGTGGCGGTAAAGCTGCATTGCAATTAATAGATGGTGATTCATTTAATTCAGGCATAACGCTTGCTGCGCAACCTCCTGGTAAAAAAAATGCAACTATCTCTCAACTATCAGGTGGAGAGAAAGCTATGACGGCGCTTTCTTTAGTATTTGCGTTATTTGAGTTAAATCCAGCCCCCTTTTGTATGTTGGATGAGGTGAACGCACCTTTAGATGACATAAATGCTTCAAGGTTTGTAGCCATGGTTGAAGAGATGTCTGATAGGGTTCAATTTATATTTATTACCCACAATAAAATTTCTATGGAAAAGAGTGATCATTTGATGGGTATCACAATGCAGGAGGCTGGAGTTTCTAGGGTTGTGTCAGTGGATGTAAAAGAGGCGCTGAAGTTAGCTGCTTCATAGCATGCATGCCTAGCAATTTACAAATTGTATTAATTGTTGGGGTTTTAGTACTCTTCCTAGTCGTCTTATACCTTTTTTTTAGACCTTTATTTACTCGCTCATTAATTCAAAATCCCATTGATGATTCTCAATCTATGCTTTTTGAGGGAAAGTTAGAGCAAGGCACATTAGGATTCAATGATGAGGATGAATCTTCGCAGGAACAAGAGTTAATAATTTTAAATTTAGTTTCGATGGACAAGTCAAATTTTGACATGAATCAAGTACTTAACTTATTAAAAAACTTAAATGCAAAATATATCAATGGATTTTTTAGTCATAAAGATATAAATGGAAAAGAGATTTTTAGAATTGCAAGTGGAATCAATCCCGGTGTCCTCGAATCAGATGTTAAAACTCATATTCTTCTGCTTGCTCTAGATTTAAATCAGGCTAGCGATCCATTGAAAGCCTTTGAAATTATGCTTGATTCAGCCGTGAGTATTTCAGAAAAACTTTATGCGAGTATTTGTGATGCATCAAGGTCGCCTTTGAGTAAACAGATGATTGAACATCTTAGATCTAAAGCTCAAGAAGTTGCTCATCTAAAATCTCATAGAAATTTTTTAGAATGAAGAAGTTAAATAACAGATACCTTACTATCCAAGAAAAAATCAGATTTCATGATCATGAATACTATATTCTTGATAGTCCCTCGATATCTGACCATGAATACGATGAGTTATTTAGAGAATTACAACAAATAGAATCTGAACATCCGGATTGGGTCACTTCTGCGTCTCCATCACAGAGAGTTGGAATAAAGCCAGCGAATGATTTTTCTACCTTCAAACATTTTACTCAGATGCTTTCATTAGCTAATGCTTTTAATGAAGAGGATCTAAAAAATTTCCATGATAGGATTCTTAAAAATCTTGGCGATAGTCAACACATAGATTATTTTTGTGAGCCTAAGATGGATGGCGCAGCCATTTCTTTAATTTATGAAAATGGTATTTTGACTAGAGGAGTTACAAGAGGCGATGGAACACTTGGGGAAGACATAACTTCGAATATCAGAACAATTAGATCTATTCCTCTAAGGCTAAAAGAATCCGAGCATTCTTTTCCTGATCTACTTGAAGTAAGAGGAGAGGTATTTATTAGCAAATCTGATTTTGATGATTTAAATTTTAAAGCAACACAAAATGGTGAAAAAGTGTTTGCAAATCCTAGAAATGCTGCTGCTGGAAGTCTGAGACAACTAGATCCTGCAATTACTAGCACAAGACCGCTAGCTTTTTTTGCTCATGGAATTGGATCATGTCATGGAAAAGAATTTTTAGATTTACAAGAAATATTTGAAGTTTTTTCTTCCTGGGGATTGCCGGTAAATAAATTAAATCAGTTAGCATCCTCCATTGATGAATGCCATAGGTATTATCAAAAGATAGAATCTACAAGAGATGCTATCCCGTTCGAAATTGATGGAGTTGTATTTAAGGTAAATAAGATATCCATACAACAGCAACTTGGAGAAATTGCAAGATCACCTAGATGGGCAATTGCGCATAAATTCCCAGCTGAAGAAGTTTTAACAGAAATTGTAAATATAGATTTTCAAGTTGGAAGAACTGGTATTTTAACCCCAGTTGCAAAGCTTAAAACCGTCAATGTGGGTGGCGTAAATGTAAGCAATTGCACCCTTCACAACATCGATGAATTAACACGATTAGATCCTAGGCCAGGAGATGGCGCAATAATTAAAAGAGCAGGTGATGTTATTCCAAAAATGGTTAAGGTTATTCCAAAAAAGAAAAATCGATCAAGCTCAGTTAAAACTCCAAAAAAGTGTCCAAAATGTAATGCAGATATAGTTTTCAATTATCAATCTGAATGGAGGATCGTTGATTCAAACACATCAAAAACTATTAAAAGATTTTCAAGTCATTACGAGGCAAAAAAATTTCAAGATGAAAATCAGACATCAAAATATAATATATCTGAAGAGCATTTAGAGACTCCTTTTATCAGCTGTACTGGTGGCAATAATTGTCCTGAAATCTTTCAAAGTAAATTCACTCATTTTGTATCAAGAAAGGCAATGGATATTGACGGACTTGGCCAGGAAATATTATTTACTCTAATAAATCAAAAATTTATAAAAGATTTTTCTGATATATATTCCTTGGCAGATCATCGATCTGAGCTTGAGCAGCTAGAAAGGTTTGGAAAGAAATCAGTTGAAAATTTAATTCAATCCATAGAAAAATCAGCTTCAGTTGAATTGCATAGACTGGTTTATGCTTTAGGAATTGAAGAGGTAGGTGAGACAACCTCAAGAAACTTAGCAAATCATTTTGGGGCTATGAATCATTTACTTAAATCTAGCTTTGAAGATTTAACTGAAGTTTCTGACATTGGTCCAAGAGTTGCTACAAAAATCATAGATTATTTTGATGATATTGAAAATATAACATCACTTCAAAAATTACTCGTGTGCTTAAATATCATTAATCCTAATTTAAAAACTTCTTCTAAAGATATGAAATTTTCTGGATTGCAGATTGCAATCACTGGAAAAATATCTCTTATGTCTAGAGAGGAGATAAAAAATTTATTGATAACGAAGGGGGCAAAAGTTACAAGTTCAATTTCAAAAAAAACAGCTTACTTAATTGCTGGTGAGAATGCTGGTTCTAAACTCGATAAGGCAAAAACACTTGGTGTTAAAATTGTGGATGCAGTTGATATAAATAATTTTTTAAATGATCCACAAAAATTTTAATAGTTTTTTAATTATATTAGTTCTAGCTATTTCCTCTTGTGTAAGCTCGCCTCCTGAAAAACCTGATAACATTTGTGAAATCTTTAAAGAAAAAAGAGGTTGGTATAAAGCTGCATTAGAATCAGAAAAAAAATGGAAACTTGCTCCAAGTATTTTGATGGCTTTTATTTATCAAGAATCAAGCTTTCAGGCTAATATAAAACCAGAGAGAACAAAATTATTAGGAACTATTCCTTGGCGCAGACCTTCTTCATCTGTCGGTTATTCTCAGGCTCTTAAAAATACATGGCAAGATTATAAGGATGAAACGGGAAACACGTGGGCTAGAAGGTCTAGTTTTAATGATTCAGCCGATTTTATAGGATGGTATGCAAATAAGGGTTTTGAAATGGGCCTTTCAAAAACTGATGCACGATCACTATATCTTGCATACCATGAAGGTTATGGAGGATTTAAAAAGAAAACCTATCGAAAAAAACAATGGTTAATTAGGGTTGCTGATAGAGTTCAAGCAAGGTCTGATATTTACCAAAAGCAATATTGGGGTTGCATAAAAGAACTAAAGAAAAAAAGATTTTTCTTTTTTTAATCTAAACTTCTCTTAAATTCAAACCTAGTGACGAAGCCTCTTTTGAATATGCCTTGCCAGCAAGAATAGATTTTTTAGAAGGTTTTGTCAGATATTTTTCACTTACTCTGATCAAATCATCAATCGAACAATTAATTACTCTTTGCCTCATTTCAAGTCTCTCTTTGGTTGAGATATCCTCTAGATTCAAATTAAAATCATTTTTTGCTTCGCCGACAGGCGAGAGGGGTTTATCAATTGATGACACAACTCCAAGAATTGCCTCTTCAAGATGCTGATCAGTAATGGATGTTTTGGACCACTCGATTGCTTCTTTAAAAGCAGAAAAAGTTTCCGAACATTTAGGATCTCTGTATGAGAAAAATTTAAAAGTGTTGGTAGCAGTATCATTTATTGCACCTGCTCCATATGCTCCTCCCTTTTCACGAATTGCTGTATGCAAAAAACCATTTCTTAATACAGTTGCCAACACAGAAAGAGCAGCTGCGTCTGGATGCTGCCTTGAAACTCCTTTAAATGCTTCTGCGCAATAACAAACTTGAGATCCAGTAATCCATGCTATTTGATCGTTAATTGGCTCTAATAAATCTTGCATAGCAACATCTTGTGTATTTTTAAATTCTTTTGATAGATTTTTCAGAGCTTTTGGCGAGCACGCTGTAAAAATTTTGAATGGCTTATCTAAAACTTTTGAATGAATACCCTTGAGTATATTTATGACATTATTTGCATCGCTAACGTTTTTTATTTTAGAAATAGATTCTTTAGATTTATTCAACATCTGCATTCCAGACATTTGATATGTTGTTGCCGAAAATGCATTTAAACTGCTGGCAGCAGAATTCATGGCTAAAATATGACCATTTTGATTTAACGACTCTTCATTTCTAGCAACAAATATATTAAATAAATCCAATAGTCTGTTTTCTTCATCGAAGCGAGCACTTTCCAGTGTATTCATTATTAGATTTTCCATTGAATCAAAGTTGTCTTCTAAGGCTTTAGAAGAAATGCTTAAGAAAAGTTTTCCGGGTTCTTTTTGATCGTTCATATGCATTCTGAAAGAAGCATTTATGCCGCCTGTAATACTTGACTGTAGAGTTTGAATCTCTTCGTAAGAAGATTTCATGTGACCCACTTCAGTAAGAATAAATGTATACAAAGACGAATATAGCAATTCTTGCGAAGTAAGGTTTGCACACGGAAATAGAAATTCAGAGTAGATGAGACCATTTGTTCCAACTTCGTAAACAGATCTATTATTCATTGCATAAGATTCATTAGTATATTCACGCGAAAGAGGTATATCCTCTTTTGTAACCTTGGGTAAAATTTCAACATCATCTTCTGCATCCTGACGAGCTTTTAATGCATTTGCGAGATCATTTATCTCTACTTTTTCATCATCAGTTAATGAATTTTCTTTCAGCTTAAGATTGTTAGAAAAGAAATCTTCCAACTTTTCATTAAATCTTGAGTCAGGCTTTAATTCATAATTTAGTCTGTGTTGATTTTTTATTAAGCAGGTAGAAATTAGTTTCTCTAAATATCCTTTTTTTGAAATAAGAGACTTAAGTTTTTTAAAGTTTGTATCAAGATCCAGCATAGAAATAGGATCGTCATGATGTATGCAAGCGTTCATACATCCAAGCATTAATTGCAATCCATAGGGCATTCCGCCACTGGATACTTCTCTTTGACTTATTTCTAATTGATGCAAAGAGGAATTGATTAGATCTTCAGGAACTCCATCATTGACAAGTTTTTCTAGAGTGGAAAGGATTAATTTTTCAACTTGTTTGGAGTTATTTTCTTCTACTCCTTCTAAACCGGCCATAAAAACGATTTCTTTATTACTTGACTCAATCCCAAGAAATGGAGAGGGCGCTTTACCAAGCTTTGAACGCTCTAATGCTTTTCTAAGAGGTGAAGCAGAATTATCTAATAGAATATTTGATAAAAAATATTTTTCCAACAAGTTCAATGGGTTATGACTATTACCAAGCAACCAACTAATCACAACATGATGATTTTTTTCATCACCTGGAAGTGGTTGGTATGTACCACTTGCATGGATAGGATTTGTGAAGGCTTTAGCTGGCTTTATTGTTAATTGTTCTGTTGCAGGCGTAAACTTTTGAAAAACATTTTCTTCGAGATGGGCGTGAACATCTTCAATGGAAACATTGCCAAAAGTAAAAAAAGTCGCATTACTTGGATGATAATGCCTTTGATGAAAGGCAACTAAATCAGCGTGCGTAAGATCGATAATTTTTTCAGGATCACCACCGCTGTTATGATGATAGGTCGTTTCTTCAAAAAGATGTTTGGACATTCCGTGCCATAATTGATCAGTAGGGGAGCTCATCGCCCCTTTCATCTCGTTGAACACAACTCCCTTTATCTCTAATTTATTTTCACTATCAATTTCTAGTCGATGACCTTCTTGATAAAAATCTAAAGGATCTAATCTAGGAAAGAAAGCAGAATCAACATACACATCCAGCAAATTTTTGAAATCTTTATTATTTTGAGTTGCAAATGGATAAGCAGTCCAATCACTGGAAGTAAAGGCATTCATGAATGAGTTCAGTGATCTTCTTATCATCATAAAAAAAGGATCTCGAACTGGATATTTTTCTGAACCACATAAAGAGGTATGTTCTAGGATATGTGCGACACCTGTTGAATCCTCTGGAATTGTTCGAAAAGCAACCATAAAAACTTTCTCATCATTATCTGCATCAAGATGAATGTGTTGTGTATTAAATTTTGAATGCTTATATACTTGAGCATTTACGTCTAATAATTCTATTTTTTTCGATTCTTTTAGTTCAAACATGGTTTAAATATTAAATAAATGCCTTATATTAGTAGTATTATTTACAGATTACTATTACATATGACACTAAAAAGAAATTTTTCAATACTTACAGCATTATTATTTTTTGCTGCTTGCACATCCTCGCCATTTACTGAGTTAAATAGCAGGGATAATTTCCAGTTAGAGGAAGGAACATCTTTTAAAATTCAATTAAATAAGGACTCTTTGCCAGTGGAGATGGATCCAATTTTAATTGAAAACTTGGGAGATGCTGCTAAAAATTACTTGGAAGGAGTAGGGTATGAATTTTCAAATGATTCTTCAATTTCTATTGATGTAAGTGTCACAACAAAAGATAAAATTAGGTATGATGATTTTCGGTTTTATGGCTATCCAATGTATAGAAGCTATTTGTATGAGCCGGACAGAATAAATACTATTCCGGAATTTTTTCTCCGAATATCTGTTATGGATGATGAGGTTGAAAAGACACTTTGGACTGGGCTAACTAAATGGCGGAAAGGATCAAGCTATGCTCCTACTGATATGCAATCTGCCGAGATGTTGGTAGAGAATTTATTAGTTAATCTTTAAATCTTAATGGTTCGATAGCTAGAGCAATCCCTGCAGATATAGGGCTGGGGGTGTTATTTATTAGCGATGAAATATATTCTCCTAGTATCGGACCTAAACTAAATCCTCTCGATCCAAGCGCACCTATAACATAAACATTTTCTTCAATTTTTCCTGCCAATGGCAACCTATCTTTACTGCCAGTTCTTAGACGGGCCTCCATTAGCATGTTCGATGCGCCAGCAAGTTTGATTTTAAAGTTTTTATCTATCCTTTTAACAAGGTCCTTTCCAACCTCGTAGCAGATATTAAGATCTTCATAATCTTTTTCATGTGATGAACCAATCCAAGTTATATTGTTAACCTTAGGTAAGATATAGCCAGCCGAGTTTAGGGGCAAATCTAAATTAATTGATTGTTCTCCCTTCAAGCCAACTAGTTGACCTTTTGAGATCTTAAGTCCAGATAAAATTTCTTCTAGGCTTGGGCCATTTGCGATAATCAAATCATCGAAATTACTTTTTCTTTTTTGATTTAAAAATTCAATATTTAATTTACCATCCTTCCTGGACCAATTATGAAAATAATGATTAAAGATTATTTTTATATTGGGATGAGTTGTCATTTCCTGACAAATTAGTTTTGGAAATAGATATCCGCCTTTTTTAACTAATAAACCATCAGATGCAAATCCATATAACTTTTTCATATCTTTCTTCTCTAAAATCTGAAATAAGTCATCTCTATTCAAGTTTTTGATGTCTTGAATCCATTCTTCTTGATAATCATTTGAGTGTGCAAACAAAAGCCCAGTTTTTTTGTATGCATTTGGTATTTGTGAATATAATCTTTCTGCAAAAAAATAACTTTGTGCGGTCAAAAATGAATATGGAGAGTTATTTACTGAAAATCTTGGATACATTGCAGCGACTGGGTTGCCTGAAGCTCCAGCAGCAATACAATCTGCAGACTCAAACATTTCTACATCCACGCCATTTTGAGCAGCCGCGTAAGCTACAGAACTAGCTGCTATACCGGTTCCAATAATGCCTATTTTCTTTTTTTTATTCCCTTGAGTAAGAATAGGGAGTGCAGCTAAGGGCTTTCTTCCAATCAGCTTGTGGCGCTTTTTTCCAAAGCCTTTCACTTTGTCTACTTGAAATCCAAATTTTTTTAATCCCCTTTTAACGAAACCTGCCGAAGTAAAGGTTCCAAAAGTTGCATTTTCTGCAGACAAAAATCTCATGTACTGAAAAACTGAATTGCTCCACATTGATTTATTCTTACTAGGATCAAAACCATCAAGATACCAGGCATCAATTTGATTATTATTAAGTCCAAGGAGGTTTTTTAATCCTGATTCAACATCATTTTGAATCAGCGTTAATCGTATTTTTAGAGAGGGAAAATAAATTCTTTGCATATCATTATGTGCAAGATCATAATTTTCTAAAAAAATACGACAAATCCCATCAAGTTCAGGGAAATTCTCATTAATTTTAAGAATTTGTGCTTTGGTTGGTAACGCCTCATCAATAGCAAGATACTCTAGGTTATGAGAGTTAAAATTTTTATTATTTTCATGCCAAAATTTAGCAGTGACTAAAAAATTTAGTCCAAATCCAAATCCTAGTTCGCCAATGCGGATTTGAGAATTATTTTTAATTCTTTCAAGCAGTTGATTAGGATCAATGAAAATATTTGTAATTTCTGAGATTGCATCATCTTGAAAGAATCTATCTTGATATAAATTTGAAAAGGGGAGGCCATCCTTCCAAGTAATATCTTGAGACTTTTCTTCAAATGGATTTTTAAAACAGCTATGGTGAACTGGCATCAAAACAAACTTTTAAGGAACTAAAAGTACAATTCTTAAACTAACTAATCGCAATCTAAATATGGATAGGGATGTGTAGCTCTTTTAAGTTATATACAGCATTTACGCCTTTGTAGGTATATCTTTGAAGGCTATGCCTTTATCTGCTCTTGGATCTTGAGGCAAACCTAGAACTCTCTCAGCTATTACATTCCTAAGAATTTCATCTGTCCCACCAGCAATTCTTAGCCCAGGGGCTCCTAACCATGCCCCTTGGAAAGAGCTTACTCCGTCATTCTCATCTATGAGCATGCCTGCCATATCTCCTGAATCAATTCCAAAGTTACCAATTTCTTGCAATTTATTTGCACTAACAATTTTTGTAATTGAGGCTTCTGGTCCAGGAGCCTCTCCTTTTGAGAGAGCAGAAATGGTTCTGAATTTTGTATATTTAAGTCCATTAGCTTCACAAAACCAATCAGCAAGTCTTTCTCTAACTGAATCATTTTTTATCATTGCTTCACCAGCATCATCTTTGGTTTTAGAGAGGATTAATGCTTCTTCAATATCGGATCCCTTAGCATCCCCAACGGCCAATCTCTCGTTCATGAGAGTAGTTATGGCTACTTTCCACCCATCTCCAATCTCACCGAGACGTTGAGAATCTGGAATACGAACGTCGTCAAAATAAACCTCATTAAACCCAGCGCCAGTTCCAGCTTGACCTGTGATTTGCTTAATTGGCTTAACAGTTATTCCTGGAGATTTCATGTCCACAAAAAAGAATGTAAGCCCTTTATGTTTGGCCACATCGGGGTCATGACGAACAACTAAGATACCAAAATCAGAATAATGTGCTCCAGAGGTCCAAACCTTTTGACCATTTATGATCCAATCATCACCATCTCTTTCAGCCTTGCTTCTAAGACCAGCTACATCTGAACCTGCTGCAGGCTCAGAAAACAATTGACACCAAATTTCTTTTCCTTCAGCCATGGGAGCTAAATATCTATCTTTTTGCTCCTCAGTTGCATATTGCATCATTACTGGACCACACATACCAAGACCAATTTCAAATATGCCTCCTGGCACATTAAATTTAGCCTCTTCTTGTCCCCAAATTATTCTTTCAATTGGTGAAGCTTCAATACCACCATATTCCTTTGGCCAATGAAGCATAGCCCAGCCAGCTTCATATTTTTTTTGTTGCCAAGCTTTTGCAACTTTTAGATGATCCTCTAGAGTTGAATCGCTATGCCCACCGCTTTTATTTTCTTTGAGCTCAGCATTGGCTTCAAGCCATTCTCTGCATTTTGCTCTAAATTTAGCTTGTTCTGGTGTATCGTTAAAATCCATAATTTATCCTTTTGCTAATGTATTTGTTTTTTCTAAATTAGAAACTAATTTTTCTTTCCAGGATGCTTCAGATCCAAGTAAAACAGAAAGAACTTTTGATCTTTTATAAAATAAATGGCAATCATATTCCCAAGTGAAGCCGTTTCCACCATGAGTTTGAATATTTTCTTTTGAACATAATTGGAAAGCTTTTGTTGCACTCACCCTCGCAGTTGCAGCAGCAAGAGGGAGTTCAGCAGATCCTGAAGATAGCGCCCATGCGCCGTAATAACAATTAGATTTAGCAAGTGTTAGAGCAATATACATATCAGCAAGTTTATGTTTTATGGCTTGATAAGATCCAATTTGTCTTCCAAATGCAAACCTTTCCATTGAATATGCTTTTGCCATATCAAGCGCTGCTTGAGACCCTCCAACTTGTTCAAATGCGAATAAAACAGCTGCTTGATCAAGCAAATGCTGGATATAAGACCAACCCTCTCCTGATTCTCCAAGTAATTTTGATGGAGTATCTTTAAATTCGACTTTAAAAAAAGCCCTTGAAGTGTCAAGATTTTTTTGCGGTGTAATAGTTACCGAGGCATCACCTAGGTTCACTAATCTCAGATCAGTACCAGATTGCGATTTAACAACAAGAATCATATGAGATGCAATTCCAGCATCAGGAACAGCAATTTTTACTCCATTGATGTTTTCAGAATTTACAGCGACGCTTAAATTCGACTCTGTTGCTTGGTGAGTGTCCTCGGCTATACCGTAAGTGCCAACAACCTCTCCTGAAACCAGTTTTGGCAATAAGTCTGATTTAATTTCTTCATTGCCAAATTTTATGAGCGCTTCAGTAAAAAAATATACAGAGGAAGAGAAGGGAACTGGTGCAAGTGATCTTCCAAGCTCTTCTGCAACTACACAAAGTTCTAAATGTCCCAAGCCAAGCCCTTCATATGCCTCAGGGATTCTGATGCCTGTCCAGCCTAGCTCAATAATTTTTTGCCAAAGCTTCTCATCACCTTCCAATGAGTTGTCCATTACTGCCCGAGCATTTGCAAGGCCACCTTCTTTGTCAAAGAATTTTTTGGCTTCATCCTGCAAAAATTTTTGATCGTCTGAGAAATCTAAATTCATTATATTGTTATATAGTTTTAATGTATGAGCTTATAATTAAAAGAGTAATATTAGAACATATTATCTAATACAATTTAAGATGCTTATACTCATAACTTATTTTAATGAAAATCTCAGCAGATAAAGAAGAGCACTCATACTTTAATTCAAACTCAAGTGGTTTATTTCTTGGAATTGTTTTTTGTTTAATTCTTTTTGGAATTCTTGGATTATCTATTTGGGCCACTGAGATTTCTAAATCATCAGAAAAGGTTAATTTAAAGTTTGAATCAAGGCTGAGTATTTTAGAGGAACAACTTCAGTTAGCCGATTCAACCTCTACAGAATTTTTAACAGATATTAATACACAACTTCAATTTCTTGATAAAGAAATAAGGAAATTGTGGGATTTAAGTAATAAACGAAATAAAGCAAATATTTCTAAATTGACAAAAGAAATAGACAAACACTCTTCTGCTTTAAAAGATATTGCATTAACACAAACAAATGATCAAAAAAATATTCAAAATATTAAAAATCAATCGCAAAAGTTGCTTGATTCAGTAGGGGAATTAACTCAGCTATCTCAAGACAACCAAAAAGCTCAAAATAAAATAGATGAATTAAGCAAAAGTTTTTTAATGCTTGAGGAAACTGTTCAAGCATTTGATGCTTACAGAAGGCAGAATAATGAAATGCTACAGGAAATTCAATTAGAAATCTCTAGCATAAATACACAAAACACACCTTAAAATTTAGTTTTCTTTTTGGTAAAAAGTTTGGGATTTCATGAAAAAACAGGTATATTTTTAGATATAAATCTTCAATTTGGAGGGGGAAAACCATGAAGAGACTATTAAGTGTATTAACTATTATTGCTTTTACTGCAATACCAACCTCAACATTTGCACAAGATAGTGCATTAGTTCTGGAAGAAGTTGTTGTTACTGCAACCAAGAAAGAAGAAAACGTTCAGGATATTGCTCAAACTGTAAATGCAGTTACTGGATCAACACTAGATGACTATCAAATAAGGGACTTAAGTGAGCTTGCACAGATTGTTTCAGGTGTTGAATTTACTCAAATAGATCCAAGAAGGGCAAAGATTATGATTCGTGGTCAAACCCTTGATCCCGATGGCGGTAATGATCAACCTATTCAAGGTTATCTTGATGAGGTTCCTCTTAGAACTGGTGAGATTTTTCTTCAAATGTATGACACAGAAAGGGTTGAAATTCTCAAAGGTGCACAAGGTACATTGCAAGGTGTTGTTAGTTCAGCTGGAGCATTGCATATTTACTCTAGATCAGCTGAAGTGGGGAGTGGTGAAAGAAATGGTTATGTAAAAACAACTTGGGCCGATAATATGACCTCCATCGTTGAGGCTGCAAGTGATTTTCATTTATCAGACACCCTTTCAATGAGGATTGCTGCTGTTACCAATAGTCATGATGGCACTGAAGTTACAAACATAAGAACTGGAGTTAATGAAAATCATCAGTATGACTCAGGTCGTATCAGCGTTTCATGGGAACCATCTGATAACCTCTCAGTCAAATATAAATATCAGAACATGGAAGTAGACTCCATCTATCCTCAACCAGTTGCTGGCTCTAATGGCACTCCATCATTTGCTCAAATGGTTGATGCATATGTTGCTAATGTTGCTTTAGCAGAACAATTTGGTCTTGCTCCTGCTGGTTCAGCGGCACAGTTAACATTTTTAGATAGACCTAATTATTCTGACATACCAGCTAATGGCTTGAAAGGAGAGGATCGAGTAGCATTACATTTTCAAAATCCAAGACAAAATACAAGTGCATTTATTCATAATTTAATGGTCGACTATGATGCTGGCTCTCATGCTGTAGCGTTTAGATATTCTAAGGCTGAAAGTGATGCTATGGGAATGATCGACAGAGATTTTGCTGGCGCATTTACCTATGGATATCCTCAAGAAGTTAGAACCAATACAGGTATTGAAACCATGGAAATGAGGTTATCTAATCAGGATAACGATACTCTTGAATACACTATTGGATTTTTCTCTAGGGACTCTCAAACTTATACAGATGCTGATTTAGATAGAACTTTTTCAGCCTATCAAGCTGCGCCACAAATGCTAAAACCACTTGTTGGTCCGGGTATGACTTACAAGACTCCAAATCAAGCTTGTGAGGCCGCTAGAAAAGATCCAGCTATCTTTGCTAGCCAGATGGCTATCATTACTTGTATGGGAATTCCCGTTGATGCAAAAGTTGAAGCGGTGTTTGCAAACTTTAAATATAACCTAAGTGAGCGAACATTTGTCCAAATTGGTGTCCGTGATCAAGAAGTGGAAACTTATTCTGCTCAAAATTTATACTTACCACTATCCGCAGCAGTAGGTCCTGCATCAGGTGGCGGATTGACAATACCTAGGACACCGGTTGAATTACAAAGAACAAGTCCTGAGTCAACTACTGGAAGCTTTAAATTAGGACATTACATGAATGATGATGTATTAATTTATGCAAGTAGCGAAACAGGTTATAGACGACCCTCATCTACTATTGCACCTACACCAATTCTTCCGTCACTAACTATTTTTGATGAAGAAGAAAGTACCATGTTTGAGATAGGTATGAAGGGAACTTTCATGGATGGAAGATTAAGACTTAATGCTGCATATTTTGATTTCGACATAGAAGGTTTTCAATCGAAGTGGGACAACGTAACAGCAAGAACTTACACTGCTAATGGGCCCGGACCTACATCTCAAGTCATGGGCGGAATCTTTACTAATAATGATGCTACTATCACCGGATTAGATATTGAGTACGCATATGTTGTTAATGAAAATTTAACACTCGGTGGTGGTTACACTGCTAATGATTCTGAATATGCTGCAGGTTCTATGGGGTATGCAAATGATCCATCCTATACAGGTATGGCAGCTGCAATGAGAGATGTAAGTGGAACCCCTGTTAACGATGCTGCAGAGTCATCTCTTACATTCTATCTTGACCATGTTGTTCCTGCCTCATGGGGTGGCGAGAGATACACAAGATATAATTTGAGCTGGCGAGATGAGCGTACCAACGCTATTAATCCTGATCTAAAAATTAAAGCTTTATATCTTGCAAACATCATCGTTGGATGGAGATCTGCAGATGAAGTTTGGGATGCAAGCTTTTTTGTAAAAAACATCACTGATGATGTTGATATTACAAATATTCAGGGTTACTACTCTGATTATTCTATTCTTGGTGGAGATGGATTACCGTCTAAGTTTTATGCTGGTAATACCAACATGGGTAGACAGATTGGAGCTCAGATCGTATATAACTTCTAATAATTTATTAGTAAGAAATTTAAAACGGCAGCCTAGGTTGCCGTTTTTTTTAAGACCAAGTTAAATGAAAATTTTTTTTATTTTGTTCCTATTTGCTTTCTCGATTCTGATGCCTGCAAATGAGAAACAAATATACTATGACGAAGATCGTGAACCATGCAAAATATTCGTAGAAAATAAAATTCCGTTATTTGGCGATTTACATGTTCACACTGCTTTGTCGCTCGATGCTAATACTCAAGGAACTATATTGACGCCTGAGGATGCTTATTTATATGCAAAAGGAAAGCCTTTATACCTTCAGCCA
>MDSW01119018.1_pt1 | contig 15661 bp, 13 predicted proteins | sample 811171 | NCBI WGS metagenome assembly MDSW01 (sample SAMN05326641, study PRJNA326480) | marine metagenome | isolation source: seawater | place: Atlantic Ocean: North West | collected 2012
AGGATTTGAAAGTGCACTAGTGAATGTGAAAAACCTGTACTGTATTTCAACATTTATGGATGATACAGCTGCTATGGCTAACATTATACTTCCTGAATCAGTATATCTTGAATCTTGGGGAGACGATGTTCCAAACCCACTTCCTGGATACGATGTGGTAACTTTCCAACAACCTGTAGTAAAAACTCTCAATGATAGCAGACCGTATGGCGATATTTTACTTAGTCTATCTAAGAATATCGGTGGGGAGCTTGTGACTGAATTACCATGGGATACTACAAAAGATGCGATTAGAGATAAAGCTAATAAACTATATCAGACTGGTAGAGGATCTATTAAAAGTGTAAGTTTCGAAGGATTTTGGAACGGACTACTCCAGCGAGGTGTATGGGTAGATCAAGAAAATAAAGGATCTACATCATTATCAAATATTAACCCTCTTCCAAATGGCATTGCGCAAATAGAATACAATGCTCAAAGTGGCGCAAGCTACCACTTACTTCCATTTGAAACCAACACACTAGGTGATGGTATAGGTGCTAATATTCCATGGCTACAAAATATTCCCGACTTACTAACAACTGCAGCATGGGAAACTTGGATGGAAATAAATCCACAAACAGCAGATAAAGAAGGAATAGTAGAAGGAGATATAATCAAAATCACTTCTCCTTTCGGAAATATAAATGCATTAGCATATGTTCATCCTGCTGCTGCTCCAAATGTAATTTCTGTACCTATGGGGCTTGGACACAAGCACTACGGAAGATTCAGAGTAGGCCCCAATATTGAAAAATACCGAACATTTGTAGCTCAAGATAGAGGATCTAATATTTTCTCGATAATACCTGCAGATAACAGATTATGGGCATCAATGAAGGTGACTATATCAAAGACTGGAAATTGGAAGCGATTACCTAAATTTGAAGGTGATGTTCTTCCTACATTACCAGATGAAACTCAACCAACAATTTTACCAATAACCGGATTAAATGATCATCATAACGACAATCATTAGGAGAACTGAAAATGGTACAAACACCTAAAGCTAAAAAATGGAAAATGATAATCGACATTGATAAATGTACAGGTTGTCAGGCATGTGTATTAGCATGCCAAGCTGAAAACAATATACCATTCAACTCTGATGCCTTATTTAATCAAAGTAGAGCATCGGAATGGATCAGAATAGAACGATATTGGGAAGGAGAATTTCCTGATGTTAAGGCAAAATTTATGCCAGTTTTATGCCAACATTGTAATAATGCGCCATGCGAACCGGTTTGCCCAGTTTATGCTGCATATCATAATGATCAAGGTATGAATGTTCAGGTATATAACAGATGTATAGGAACAAGGTTTTGCCAAAACAACTGTCCTTACCATGCAAGATTTTTCAACTGGTTTGAGCCATACTGGCCTGAAGGCATGGAAAATCAATTAAACCCTGATGTCACAGTCAGAAGTCGTGGAATAATGGAAAAATGTACCTTTTGTGTACAACGAATACGAAGAGCAGAAATTGATGCCGATATTGAAGGTCGTGCAAATGTTGATGGTGATGTAAACCCAGCATGTGTACAATCTTGCCCTTCTAATGCCTTACTTTTTGGAGATTCTTTAGATCCGGATAGCAGAATAAGTAAAAAACTAGATGATGCACGAAAGCATACTCTTTTAGATCATTTAGGAACAGAACCTAATGTTATATACTTGAAAAAAGTAGATGAGGAATATGTTGATAAGGGGGCACACCATTAGTAGTACGCACCACAGTCATCCACCGGTAGTACCTGCAAATGAGTTTGTAGCTGACTTTATGGCGTGGCATACAAAACCTAAACCAGGTTTAAATAAAGCTATTATCGCTTTTGGATTGCTTACATCCTTAGGTCTTTTAGGAATTGTGTTAAAACTTTTCACTGTTGGATTAGAAAATAGAAGTGATTGGGGCTATCTAGCTGCAATTACTGCTTTCTTGTTATCTACTGCAGGTTGTACACCATTTGTTGTTCTTGGGTTACGTATGATTAAAGCTCATTGGCGAAGACCAATAGCAAGAATTGCTGAATCCTATTCCTTGGTTACTGTAGTGACTTTTTCATTTATTTTACTACTTTTATTCCTAATACCTTCATCACAAAACAGAAGAACAATCTGGTTCCAAAATGACCATGTAGGTACAGTAGGAGCTATACCTTTTACACCTCATTTATATGTCATTATAGGTATATTATCTATGGTCCTTGCAGGGCTTGGATTATGGTGGACCTCATTGAGGCCTGACATCCGCCTTGTTAACAATCTTACAAAATCAGATAAGCCAACAAATAAATCATGGGTTGGAAGCTTAAAACAATGGAGAGTTCAAAATAAAGGACTCGCATTTCTAGGTGCTTTTTTCTTCCTGACTTTTATATGGGCTATAACACTCTATTGCATAGATTTATGTATGTCTCTTGTACCAGGATGGAGAGATGCTATATTCCCAGTGTACCAAACACTATCTGGCATTCAAGGCGGTCTTGCAACTGTGATTTTATCAATGTATGTCCTGAGACGATTCGGGGGATTTGAAAAATATATATTTATGGAGCACTTTTGGGCGGCAAGTAAACCATTATTAGCTACATGTTTACTTTGGTTTTATTTCTGGTTCTGTGCTTTCATAATATTTTGGTATGGACGTATGCCTATAGAACAAGATTTACTCCAGCTAATTATGTTTGGTCCGTATAATATTGCTTTTTATATAGGTTTTTCGTGCTGTTTCCTCATACCATTTTTGATATTACTCTGGAACACTGTTAGAAAAACTGTCTGGGGACCTCCAGTAGCTAGTGCCATTATCATAGTAGGTTGTTTCTTTGATAAATTACGATTATATGTTTCATCGTATTCAGTACAAGATGATTTATCTTTACATGCTATAACTGAAATACCAGCGACAATATTACCTAATATTACAGATATACTAATCATTATAGGCGGCTTTTCGTTACCCATATTTATAATGTTATTATGCACAAGACTATTCCCAATCATGTCTGTATGGGAAATGACTGAAGGACTTAGATTAACAAAAGTGACTAAATTTTTACGAACAGAACTTCGCGTTCTAGGTAAGCCAGAATAATTGAGGACTACTAATAATGCAAGAACGAGTTTTTCTACCAAATAAACAAATAAATGATGACCTCCTCAAGGGTTCTTTTGAGACACCTTGGTGGTATCTCGCATGGATGGCCTTATTTGCCGCATTAACTGCCTGGGGAGTATTTGCTTTTGGTTATGCTATAAACAAAGGTCTTGGTGTAACAGGGCTAAACCGACCAATAATGTGGGGGTTTTTTCTAACTGATTTTATCTTCTGGGTAGGTATAAGCCATGCTGGAGTTATGTTATCAGCTATACTTAGACTAGCCAAAGCTGAGTGGAGAAGACCAGCAACAAGAGCAGCAGAACTTTTAACAGTATTATCGTTAATGGTTTCTGCGCTGCATCCAATCTTCCACCTTGGAAGACCTTGGAGATTTTATTGGCCTTTCCCATATGACTTTTCAAGAGGAATATGGCCTGATGTTCGATCGCCGTTAGTATGGGACCCACATGCTATATTTACCTATCTTATCGGAAGTACTTTATTTGTGATTATCGCTTTAATACCAGATATCGCTGTACTGCGAGATAAAACAAAAGGTGTAGCTAAAGTATTTTATGGTGCACTTGCTATGGGATGGAGAGGAACTCCTAGACAATGGAAGATCCAAATTGTAGCAGGGTTTTTACTTTCAGGACTACTTTTACCTGTTTTCGTTTCTGTGCATAGTATTGTTGCATGGGACTTTGCAGTGAATATTGGCGCAGAAGGATGGCACGTAACTATTTTTGCACCTTATTTCGTTATTGGTGCCGTACACTCTGGTGTTTCTGGTGTTGTAACAATGCTAATTTTACTAAAATGGATGTTTAAATGGGACGATTATATACGAAAAGAACATCTTGAATCTTTAGCAAAATTACTGATAGTTATAGCGACTGTTTGGTTCTATTTCTTCTTCTTAGAATTTATATTCGCTCTTTATAATTTAGAAGACCAAGAAATAGCATTAAGAGAATTACAAGCGTTCACTTGGCCGTACAATTTAATTGCCTTCGTATTCTTATTTTTTGGATATCTTATACCGGTACCATTATGGCTATTTAGAAGAGTTAGAAGAAATTGGGTAGCCATGTTCATAACATCAATAATGGTAAATATAGGTATGTGGTGCGAAAGATTTTTGATAATAGTTCCAGGACTTGCAAGGAAAACTAATTTCAATTTCAGTTGGGGAAGTTATACACCTAGTTGGGTTGAAATATCTATTGTTGTTGCATGTTTTTCATTAATATTCTTGTTAATAATGACATTTGCTAAAGTGTTCCCCTTAATACCACTTTTTGATATTAAAGAAGGTCAGACACTTAGTGACGAAATACAAATAGGAAAACGAACTGTTCCTGCTCTAAGAGTAGAAGAATGATTAATAAATTTTAGGAGAAAAAAATGGCTCAAATGTTAGCTTTATACAAAACTGCTGAATTGGCTGCTCAAAGCACTGAAGCCCTTGATGAAGCAGGAGTTACAAATGAAGAATGGGATGTTCTTACAGATGCACCTTATCCTGAAGGAGCATTTGGTGAAAAAGACCCTGAACATAAACTCTATGTATTCCCATTTATGGGAGCTTGTATAGGTTTCACTTTAGCAATGATAGAAACTATTGGTACTCAGACAGCATATCCACTAGTAACTGGAGGAAAACCAATATTTTCAATGCCTGCCATGACTATTATTGCCTATGAGTTGACAATGCTAGGTGCCATTATTGCAACTGTTCTCGGAATATTATTTGAGTCACGAATCCCTAATCCTTTTGCTGGCATTTATGACGAAAGAATAACCGAAGGATATATTGGAATTACCATTATTTGTGAAGAAGGTAAAATTGAATCATTAGAAACTTTGCTCAAAGCCAATGGTGCCGAAGATATAATAATAGAGAAATAATTGTACAAATTATAAGGAATAATAAGTGATAAATATCTCTAAAACACTAAATATGATAAAGATATTAAATATAAAGACATTAATCATGACTTCTATATTCATGTTGTTTGTTGCAGGATGTGGAGAACCACCTCCTACATATCCACTTGATATATTCCCCGAAATGCACTACAACCAGTCATATAAAACCCAAGAACCTCCTGCATTATCAGCCCCTGCAGATTCTGTTCCAATAACTGGTAAAGAGGTAATTTATTCATTAAAAGAAGCTCAGGCATTAACTAACCCTGTTCCTTATAATCGTGATTCTGCTCACAAAATATACACTGTCAACTGCACTGTATGTCATGGTGCGCAAGGATTAGGTGATGGGCCTATGAGAGCTAAACTTGAAGCAGTTGCAAAAGAAGACTGGTTTTATGGTACAAAAGGAAATCTACCTGCTAACCTTTCATCAAATGGGTCCACTGTTGCTAAACCAGATGGTGAAATATATCAAACGCTAACACACGGCTATGCTGGAGCATATGGTCTTCCTCATAAAATATCACCAATTATGCCTGCATTTAGAACATATTTAACTCCTGAAGAAAGATGGCAGCTTGTCCACTACATTCGAAACGAGTTTCAAAAGTAGCCTAGTCTAAATTGAGTACTTTTTTGGAAACATTTTCTTGTATAAAAAACAACATCAAGTTAAACAAGTCATTAATTTTCTTATGCCTATTTTTTGTAGCAAGTTGTAGCAATCAAGAAACAAGTGTAGAAATAGCGCAAAGAATTGATCGAAGTTTAATGTGCCCTGTGTGTCCTGCTGAAACTTTAGATCAGTCGCAGTCTGAACTAGCCAAACAAATGAAATCAGTAATTCGTGAGCAATTATCTGATGGTAAGACAGATCAAGAAATAATCAATTACTTTGTACTAAGATATGGAGAGGAAGTTTTATCTTCCCCGCCTAAAACAGGCTCAAATCTAGTTGCATGGATTACACCTGTAATTATTCTAATACTCATTACATTAGTTATATCAATTAAGTTATTGAAGAAATCAATAGTTACGAAAAATGAAATATAAACTCAAATTAATAGTATAATTAATTTATGGCACTAATTGGAACATCCTTAATATATATAAGTTTGGTAGCTACCTTTTATGCACTTATTGCATCATTAATAGGTGTTAAACTAGGTAATAATAAACTCATTCTGAGTTCTAGAAATACAGTATTACTTTTGGCTGTCTTTCTTTTATCAGCCACCATAATTTTAGTCATATCTTTTGTTAATAATGACTTTTCTATCAGATATGTATCTGATCATAGTAGCCTTGCTATGAAACCTATATATACTTGGGTTGCTTTTTATGCTGGTAATGAAGGATCTCTTTTATATGTCGTAGTCGTATTTGCTGTAATGTGCGCTATTTATAATATGTCCAAAGCTTCAAAGACACTCAAAGGAACAAATATTATATTAATGTCTATTATGGGGTTTTTTGTATTAATATTATCGACACTTGCAAATCCTTTTGTAGAAAATATATTTATCCCCGACGACGGTAGGGGTATAAATCCATTACTCACTCATCCAGGTATGTTTTTCCATCCACCAATGTTGATGGCAGGATTAATAGGTACAGCAATACCTTTTGCCATTGTAAATGGTCTATTAATTACTAAAACTAATATTGATAAACAAATTGATCTAATACGAGTGTGGGTAATAATCATATGGGCAATTCTTGCAATCGGTTTGTTACTAGGTTCTTGGTGGGCATATACTATTTTAGGCTGGGGGGGTTATTGGGCATGGGACCCAATTGAAAACGTAGCATTAATGCCATGGCTCACACTAACTGGGTTCCTGCATTCTATAATGGCCCAAAAACGTCGTGGGGTATTTCGAATATGGAATATAGTCCTGATTGATATAGCATTCTGTTTATCACTATTTGGAATATTTATAAACAGAGGAGGCCCGGTACCTTCTGTTCACTCTTTTGCATCTTCAGATTTAGGATGGATATTATTATTATTTATGTTTGTAGCTCTTCTATTTAGTATTATAGTTCTAACTTCAAGATTAAAGTTTGTTAAATCAAGTAATGAAATAGAATCAATATTATCAAGAGAAGCATCATTCATATATAACAACATTCTGCTGTTAGGAGTAACATTTGTTACATTCTGGGGTGTCATATATCCTCTAATATCTGATATTACACAGGGTAAAACCGTCACAGTAGCTGCACCTTTCTACAACCAAATTAATGGACCATTATTACTTACTTTACTTGCTCTTATGGGTATTGGCCCTTTATTACCATGGAGAAATTCATCTGTAAAAACTTTGCTATTAGCTACTCGACTTCCAACAATATTTTCAATATTACTAACAGTCCTACTAATTACTTTAGGAATTACTGAAATCTACCCATTGATAAGCTTTTTTATATGTAGCTTTGTATTGATATGTATTATGAGAGAATTTATTTCTGGAACAATAATACGAATTAAACATGGAGAAAATATTTTTGTTGCGTTTATTAACTTTATTTCATCAAATCGTCCTCGATATGGGGGATACATAGTCCACGTCGCAATAATCTTATTAGCTATAGCTGTAACAGGATCTAGTTTCTATAAATTACAAAAAGATATTGTTTTATCTAAGGGTGAACAAACTGAAATTGGAGATTATTCAGTACAATATATTGACTCGAACACAGTAAAATATAGTGATCGTTCAGAATTATTTCATGACTTGAAAGTTGAAAAAAATAACAAATCTCAAGATATTGTTTCATGGCAGGCTTTTTATCCAAAACAGAATGTTACAACCGTACGTGCGGCTATAATCTCCACATTACTACATGATGTATATATAATATCGACTGAAACTACAGAAAATGAAGAAGTAGTATTTAGAATGACCATTAATCCATTAATATGGTGGATGTGGCTGGCTGGTCCAATATTGATCTTAGGATCTTTTATAGCACTATGGCCTGAGAAAAGAAAAGAGCAGGAATATTTATGACTGAGCTAACCTATGCTGTTACGATAGTAGCCTCTGTATTATTTGTACTACTTATCATTTATCCATTACTTAAAGGAGTAAAAAAAGCTCCTGAGTCAGTTCATTTTTCAATAAATATTATAGATGTTCTGAAAAATAACCTTGGTAACGAGCAGACACCAGAATCTAAAGAGATTCTTAAAGAAAGCATTCAATTTCTTGAAGATAAAAATAAAGAATATGAAAAAACAATTAGCACCTTAAGTTCAAGTCACTCAAATCGAAAATATATTATTTGCCTAAAAGACGATTGCTATACACCTATCAAAAGCTCTACCAAGAAATGCCCATCATGCTCTATAAATATTAATAAAGATTATTTTAATTTATGATAAATAAACGTAACAAAATAATACTAGTTTTCCTAATCTTTTCAGCTTTTCTCATTGCTTCTGTAACAGTAGCTGCAGATGATAAAAGAACAATCCAGGGTAAAATTACCCTTATAAAAGATAATTTAGAAACACCTGTTCAAGAAGTTGAATTGAACATTTTTATTAGTCCATATCAAGATGACATGAGTATAATCAGGACTTTGACAGATACTAATGGCGAATTCAAAATTGAAAATATATTAACTTCAAATTCGTTAATACTAATTAATTTTTCCTATGACAATGTTGATTATTCACAACCCGCAGAATTAACAGATGCGGGTGAAATAATAGAAATTAAACTTTATGGACAAAAAAGTGATTATTCCGAAATTAGTATCAAGTCACAAAGTATAATTATTGTAGATGTAGATCCTTCAAATGAAATACTATCTATCATGGAAATGGTTAATATACATAATCCAACAAATTATACTATTGTTCCTGATTCAGACTCGATAATGAGCTTATTAAGATTCGCTTTGCCTGAAAATTACTTTGATTTAGATATCCAATCAAGTCTTCCTATAGGAAATGCTATAGAAGTAAATAAAGGTTTTGGTATGACAAATCCTATACCACCCGGGACAAATGAAATTATATATTCATATCGTGTTATTTATGACAAAAAAGCATATCCAATCGATCGAAAGGTTTCATATCCTATTGATAGTTTATTAGTATTAATTCCAGAAGGTATTGGATCAGTTGATACCGATTCAAACTCTTTTACCCAAAAAGGAATTGCAAATATTGGGTCCAGAAATTACACACAATATGAATTTGGGAAATTCCAAAATGCAGAAGCGATCAATATCATTTTTGATGATTTGCCAATTATCAGTATTTTTAAAAAATCCATTCAGTATATCGGAAACAATCCGCTGACATTTATACCAATATCTTTAGGAATTATTACGATAGCTGCATTATCAATATATTTAATTATATCCAGACGAAAATCATTATCGACAATTTCTGAAACTGACATCCTCTCTATAATTGCTAATCTTGATAACATTTATCAAAGTGGAAACATCAATGAAAAGAGTTATTTAAATAAAAGGGCTCACCTGAAAAATATACTACTTGAGAAAGCCTCGAAGGACGCTGTGCCTGAAAATGAAATTTAAATTTACGCCAGCTAATATAATTTCTCTCATATTAATTGTCGGTTCAATTATACTAATTGTGTATATACTGGCGTATGGACTATTAAAAGGTTCTGGAAATACAGGAGCGTTTGGAATTAATGAAACCTATAACAAAATTGATCTGGACAATATACCTGTAGCAGAAGTTACAATTACTAAATTAAATGGAGATAAATCAAAACTAGACATTTCTTCAAATGGGAAAACGGTCACCATGGTAGATTTCTGGAATTCGTGGTGCCAACAATGCATACAAGAAGCTGAGGAATTAGAGCAGTCTTATAAAAACTTATCTAATAATAATAATAATATTGAATTCATAGGCATTGCCATTTGGGATAACCAGAGTGCGATAAATTCTCATATCAAAGAATATGATGTAAGTTATACCAACGTAATAGATGAAGAAGGTAGGGTGGCTATTGAATTTGGAGTTACAGGTATCCCAGAAAAATATTTCATCAATTCTGATGGAGAAATTATTATGAAAATTTTAGGTCCGACTACATCTGAGCAACTAGAATCTGTTATTTCAGAAATCATCGTAACAAATAATTCAATTTAAATAATAACTCCGAAATAGGCCCTAATTTAATCAGAAGATGTGGTATGATCTTTTGTATTAGAATATAGGAGGTATATTAAATGGGAATATACAGGAATTCTCTACAACCATACCAACCCGAGGCACTTTTCAACATACTAACCAAAACAGCTCAAAAGATGCCCAACAAGGTAGCAATAGTAGATACTGACCAATCATATACTTATGCGGAATTTGAAAACCACGTTAATCAATTAGCGAACACATTACTACAAATGGGAGTCACCAAAGGTGATCGTGTAGGGGTTATATCACCCAATTGTGCTGAATTTGAAATATCCTTCTTTGGAATTATAAAAAGTGGTGCTACAGTTACTACTATTAATTCTGGCTACAAAGAACTTGAAATAGCTCATCAATTGAACAATGCAGAAGCTACAATTGTTATTGTTCATGAAGAACTTACTGAGCTTTTAGAATCAGCAAGAAGTGAAATACCTTCTATCAAAACTATAATACCAATTACCAAAAACCGTACTATTGCAAATTCTTTCTGGGATTTGATTTCAAGAAATTCTACTGAGCCACCAAATATATCTATAGATCCATATAACGATCTTGCAGCGTTGCCTTACTCAAGTGGTACAACAGGCTTAACTAAGGGAGTAATGCTAACTCATGCTAATCTTCATAGTAATGTAAGGCAATTAATAGAAAGACCAGATGAAGGTTCTGCCGTCGATCACAAAGATGTTGTCTTAGTCCATCTACCCTTATTCCATATTTATGGAATGAATGTATTGATGTCTGGGACAATAGCAGTAGGTGGTACCCAGGTACTTATGGGACGATTTGATATGGACTTATTCTTAGATATTATCGAAAAGCATAAAGTTACTTTTCTTTATACTGTTCCACCAATTGCAGTGGCTTTGAGCCAGTATCCAGCTGTTAAAAACTTTAATATTAGTTCTCTGCGAGCAGGTTTTATTGGTGCAGCTCCTTTGTCCGGAGAACTTCAATCCAGATTATCAGAATTATTACAATTTCCAATAGCTCAAGGATATGGATTAACAGAATCTTCTCCAATTACCAATGTCGACTTTATTGAATCAAATCTCATTAGACCTGGTTCAATTGGACCAGCAGTTTCAGATACAGAAGAAAAAGTTGTAGATGTAGAGGATGAAAGTATTGAAATGCCCTCAGGTGAAATAGGAGAACTCTTAATTCGTGGTCCCCAAATAATGCAAGGATATTACAATAACCCAACTGCAACAGCCGAAACCATAACAAGCGACGGTTGGCTGAAAACTGGTGATATTGTAAAAATGGATAAAGATGGATATGTCTGGATATTAGATCGGAAAAAAGAATTGATCAAATATAAAGGATTTCAAGTCCCACCAGCAGAACTAGAAGGTATATTGCTAGAACATGATGCAGTATCAGATGTTGCTGTCATTGGTAAATTAGATATAGAAGCTGGCGAAATACCCAAAGCATTTGTGGTAACAAAACAAGGACAAGAAGTATCTGAAGATGTCCTAATGGACTTTGTTGCTCAGAAAGTTGCAACTTTTAAGAGAATTCGGGAAATTGAATTTATAGATGCAATACCAAAAAATCCTTCTGGAAAATTACTACGAAGAGTATTGAAAGATCAGGAAAGATCGAATTCATAAAAGAGGGAGAATTCTACTATGGGATGGTCAAAACATCATCAAACCGGACTAATTTATGAAGATAAAAGTAAGTATTTTGATGGTTACACTTTGATTACAGGAACAGGAGGAGGTCTGTCTGCAGACTCCCAAGCTGTTCTTATAGATATGGAAGGTAATCTTATACACTCGTGGCATTCGCAAAGAGGAATAAGATACGGATATCTTCTTGATAATGGAAATCTTCTTTGCCGATTACGACATCCTGAGTTCCTTTCTGAACATATAAAGCCAATGGGTGGGTCAGGTAGAGGAATTATTGAAATAGATCCAAAAAGTAATGTTATATGGGAATACTATAATGATTATTATCACCATGACCATTACCGTTTAGAAGACGGGACTACAGCTGTTCTTACATGGGAAGAAGTAAGTGACGAGGTAAGAGCCAAAATACAGGGTGGAATAACACCTGAAGAATACCCTGATCAATTATTTGGAGATTGTATAGAAATTATAGATAAAACTGGAAAAGTTTTGTACAAATGGAACAGTTGGGAACACTTAGATTTTGATCAAGATATAATATGCCCACTCGAATCACGTCGGGAATGGACCCATGGAAATGCTATAGGATACGGAGGAGAAGGAAAATTTCTTGTTAGCTACAGAAATATTAGTATGATTGCTCTTATAGATATCAATAGTGGTGAATTTGTTTGGAAATGGGGGAATACCATATTATCTCACCAACACAGTCCATCGCTTTTAGAAAATGGCAATATAATGGTATTTGATAACGGACCCCACAGACAAGGGGGCACTTTTTCTAAAATTATTGAGATAAATCCAAATACTAATGAAATAGAATGGGAATATACCGGAGATCCGTCTATTAGTTTCTTTAGTGCAAATATTAGTAGTTGCGAAAGACTTCCAAATGGTAACACCTTGATCACTGAAGGAGCTCCAGGAAGAATATTTGAGATTACGCATGATAAAGAAATTGTATGGGAATATATCAATCCCTTCGAAGTAAATGGTGAAGCTCCTATACCTAAAAATGCAATTTTCCGATCTCACAGGTATGATAAAAATCATCCAGCAATTCAAAAAATATTAGGATAATAATGTATAGGAAGTCTAAATATCTGTTTATAATCATACCCCCATTATTACTGTACTATGGGTCAAAATATTTATTAAACGGAGATTTAATCGGTATAATATTTGATTTTATAGGATAGGGGGTAATATGAGTAAAAAAATAGAATACTTTTGTACTGGATGTGGTAAATATTTTGACGAAATATCAGACTCTTATGTATGTCCTTCGTGTGCTTCTACGGTAAGAGTCTCATTTAAACAACTCCACAATCCGGCTCCAGAGAATATTTCTTACGAAGATTTTCTAAATATTACAAACCCTTTAGAAAATCCATCTACCCAAATATCAATGGGTGAAGGGAATACTCCTTTTATTGAGTTACCATACATATCAGAACATCTTCAAATAAAACGATTAACTGCGAAACTAGAATATCAAAACCCTACAGGATCATTCAAAGATAGAGGGTCTTCAATGTTAGTTTCATATTTAAAAGAAAACGGACATACTAGCATTATTGAAGATTCGTCTGGTAACGCAGGAGCTTCTATTGCTGCATACGCAGCAAAGGCAGGAATACATTCGATAGTTTTTGTACCCTCTACGACTTCAAGAATAAAAACAAGACAATTGGAATTATACGGAGCTGAAGTCCGACTAACAAATGGGCCAAGAGATAATTCAGCAATTGCCGCTGTCGAAGAATCCAAAAAAGGGAATTCGTTTTATGCATCTCATAATTTAAATCCTTTCTTTATGGAAGGAACGAAAAGTTTTGCTCATGAAGTCTATAAATATTTTAATAATGAGTTACCAGATCAGTTACTCCTTCCCGTAGGAAATGGATCGTTTTTTATTGGTATCTGGAAAGGATTTGAAGAACTTGCCTGGGCTTTTCCAAACACATTTAAAAAACCACTTTTAAACTCTGTACAGTCAACAACAATTCAACCTATAACTTCTTCGATAAATAATTCTTCATGGATACCTGATACTTCTAAAGCAACAGTAGCCAGTGGTATAGCAGTATTTAATCCCCCCAGAAAGCATGAGATTGAACAAATAACCTCAGTAAATCAAGGACAATCTATTGCGATAGAAGATAGTGAAATGGAAAGATGGCAACAAATTTTAGGATCAAAAGAAGGAATTTACTGTGAAGTTACTTCTGCTTCTCCTTTTGCAGCCCTAGAATATCTAGTCAAAAATAACATGGTAGATAGAGATCAACATTTCTTAATTCCGATTACTGGATCAGGATTAAAAGATCCGATAAACTAAATCTTTTAACTATTCCTTTCAGCATAATCGATATAGTTAGTACCACCAACAGAAGATATTACGAGTTTTTGGCTATAACCTGTTTCTGAATTTTTAGCAATATGTTCTGTAGTTAAAACCTCTACTTCATCTGGATTGATATCATTAACTAATGCTTCTTTGATAGGTCTCCCATCAAACGAAGTTTTTGAATTTATACCTAGAATATGCAAAATTGTTGGTGTTAAATCAATATTTCCTGTTGGTGTTGCGCAGGAAATCCCCTTTTTAAAACTAGGGCCAAATGCACCTAAGACATTATTCATTTCATGTTTACTTATAGAACCGTGCATACCAAGGCCTACATCTCCTCCAGTACTGTATATCATTCCAGGGTAACCAGCTTTGTTTTTCTCAGAATTCCATTGAAATGACATTGCGATATCAGGACAACGTGGACCTTCAATGCCGATTAAATCTGCAGATAACACACCTTCAATTTCTCCTATCTTGGAAGAAGAAAATAATGGGCCACACCATTCATACTGCATTAGTGTATTAACTAATTTCTGAGTAATCGCGTTATCAGAGTTTTTAACATAGAACAAAGCACTACCACCATTTGGTGCAATAAGAATTGAATCATCATCTTCATTTTTTAATAAACCAACTGTTATTAATTCTTTACGTACATCAATAACTTTTTGAATAGTTGAATATCCATGATCAGAAATAACTATAATATCTGCATCCTTTGATTTATCATTATCTCGAACGCGTTTAACTAGTTCTCCAAAGTGTTGATCAGCAAAACGAATTGCAGCAGTTCCAATTTCATTTCCAACCCCATCAGCATGATGTGATTTATCTGGGTCTGAAAACCAAATCAATCCGACTAAGGGATCAATTTCAGGTATAAAGTATTCTGTCATCATGTCAACACATCGTTTTAATCTTTTCTCATTTGGAACAACTTCTGCTGGCCATTCTCCAAACTTTGCTATTAACGTTTTTTCCAAATCATAGGGTAGAGTGAAATCAGGATTAACAACCGCACCGCCATTCTTATGGGCATTAGGATTTTGTAAAAAGGAATTCCCGGTAGTACCAGCTCCTACAGCAATAAATTTCTCACCGGCTTCTGATAAAATATCTCCTATATTTTTTGCATAAAGAACATCTCCAAGTTTTCCTCTTATTTCTTCGAGTATAGGTTGTAGTACCGAAAACACCGAAGTTGGGTCGTAATCGCGCATTACAACCGTATTTGCAGCAATTCCATGTGATCCAGGAGTTCTCCCCGTAAACATAGATGTCGAGTTAATTCTTGTCACTGAAGGGTATACTGCATGATGGTTCGAGAAAGTAACTCCATCATGTAAATATCCATATAAATTTGGCATTAAATCTTTATTGATTTGACT
>MDSW01011137.1_pt1 | contig 15659 bp, 13 predicted proteins | sample 811171 | NCBI WGS metagenome assembly MDSW01 (sample SAMN05326641, study PRJNA326480) | marine metagenome | isolation source: seawater | place: Atlantic Ocean: North West | collected 2012
CTGCTTTTACATCTTCATGAGCATTTACTGTAGTTACTTTTATTCCGTGAGCTTCTACTGCTGCTTTATAAACATCAGCTAAACCTTTACCATAATCGTTATTTGTATAAGTAATAGCTATACTACTTACTCCTCTACTTAGTGCAAGATTAGCTAATACTTTACCGCCCATTGCATCAGAAGGAGCTGTTCTCCAAAATGTTCCGTTATCAGCAATTTTACTTAATCCAGGTGAAGTAGCTGATGGAGATACCATCAATACACCATTGGGAACTGCAACGTTTGCATTGATTGCACCAGTTACACCGGAACAATCTGCGCCCATAATTGCAGATACACCATTAGCTACTAAATCTTCAGCAGCAGCAGTTGCAGCAGCAGAATCAACACAAGTTGAATCTCCTTCTAATATAGTGATACTTTCACCACCAAGTAAATTTCCTGAGTTAGAAGCTTCTAGAAAAGCTAGTCTAGCTCCATCTCTCATAGCAGGTGTTAAAGATTCAATTGGTCCTGTAAAACCAAGAATAATTCCTACTCGTACTTCAGCTACCGCAGCTGTCGAAATTGATGACAAGCTTATGATAGCCGCTAGAAGTAATTTTTTCATATTTCCTCCAACAAATTATATATTTCCTATAAATCAAATAATATACAAGGTACAGAGATCAATGATACAGAATTTACCTAAAACCTCTAATATTTTATAAAAATATCAATTTTTTTATATAATTTAACCAATTCTAGGCTCTAAAGTAGAGGTAAAAGGCAAATTCTGTTAAACTAGATATATTATGATAGGTATAATTGGTGGTGGTGTATGGGGGAGTGCTTTAGCAAAATTACTTTCTACTCAGAAGGTAGTAATCCATGCTAGAGATAAAAAAATTGTTGATTCAATTAATGAACATCACTTTAATCCTCGCTTAAAATATGCAGTTTTTAATGAAAATGTAACCGCAACAAATAGTTTAGAAGAGATTTCTGAAAAAGAATATATTTTTATTGCACTTCCTTCACAAAAAATTAGATCGGTTCTTGAAAATCCATATTTTAAAAAAAACAGTTCAAACTATATTATTGCATCGAAGGGAATTGAGATTAAAAATTCTTTATTTTTATCTGATTTAATAAAAGAGTTAACAAATTATAAGTCAATAAATATTTTATCAGGACCATGTTTTTCTGATGAAGTTTCTCAGGACTTACCTACTGCAGTTACATTTGCTTCAACAAACCAAAAAACATACCAAGCAATATCATCTTGGGTAAAAGACAAAAATTTTAGAATGTATTATTCTGAAGATATAATTGGAGCTCAAATTGGTGGAGCTTTAAAAAATATTTATGCAATTGCAGCAGGGATTACAGAAGGATTGAATTTAGGCGAGAATGCCAGGAGTGCTCTTGTAACTAGATCCATTGTGGAGTTAGTTAGATTTGCAAATTTTTTTAGAGCAAATCAAGAAACAATTTTTGGTTTATCTGGATTGGGAGATTTAATTCTTACTTGTAATTCATTAAAATCAAGGAATACTAACTTTGGAAAAAAAATTGCAAATACTAAATTTGAAAATTATGAGGATATATTAAATACACAACAAATAACAGAAGGATACTTTACTGTAAAAGCAGTTAATTCAATTGCAGAAGAAAATAAAATTAATATGCCTATTATGAAATCAGTTTACAATATACTTTATAAAAATCATGATATAAAAAATGAAATTAAAGAATTGATGAATAGACCATTAATTGAAGAAAAAATTTAAAATTTATGATGAAGCTTGATTTAGATTTGATTAATAATGTTAAAGTTAATTTAAGCGCTGTTCAAAGAAGAACTAGTACTTTAACCAAAAGAAGATCAATTAAAAAAGAATATCAAGCAGCTTGGCTACTTAAAGCAATTACCTTAATTGACTTAACTACTTTAAGTGGTGATGATACATACGGAAAAGTTGATCGATTATGCCAAAAAGCTATAAAACCTATTTCTTTAGATGTATCAAATGCATTAAATTTAAAAAATTCGTCTATTAATGTAGCAGCTGTTTGTGTTTACCATCACCTTATAGCAGAAGCTAAAAAAATTTTACCTAAAAGCATACCTGTTGCTGCTGTTTCAACAGGTTTTCCAGCAGGCTTATCTTCTTTAAAAACAAGGAAGTTAGAAATTAAAAATTCTATTGAAAATGGAGCTGATGAAATTGATATTGTAATTAATAGAGGTTTTGTTTTACAAAATGACTGGAAAAAACTTTATATGGAAGTTAAAGATTTTAAACAAATCGCTAAAGATAAACACATAAAGGCAATTCTTGGAGTTGGTGATTTAGGAACTATGAGAAATATTGCGAAAGCTTCTCTAGTTTGTATGATGGCTGGTGCAGATTTTATCAAAACATCTACTGGAAAAGAGTCTACTAATGCTAATTTAAACAATAGTTTAGTAATGTTAAGAATGATTAGACTTTTTTATGAAATGACAGGAAAAAAAATTGGTTTTAAGCCAGCTGGAGGAATATCAACTGCGAAAACTGTTTTAGAGTTTTTAATATTAGTCAAAGAAGAACTAGGAGATGATTGGATTAATCCAAAATTGTTGAGAATTGGAGCCTCAAGTTTATTGATTGATATAGAGAGACAATTGTATCACTTTGCTTTAGGAAGATATGCAAATAAAGAAAAATTAGCGATTGGTTAATGAGTAAAATTATACAAAATTTTAAAAATATTTCTTACGGTCCTTCCCCAGAAGACAGTAAAGATGTAATGTCTTGGATTAATTCTTTAAATAATCCTAATAGTTTATTTATAAATGGCGCATGGATAAAATCAAGATCATCAAAAAAAATACAAGTTATAAATCCCGCAACTAACAAAAAATTAGCAACTTTATCAGTATCTAATAAAGCTGATGTAAACGCCGCAGTCATAGCAGCCAAAAAAGCTTTTAATTCATGGTCAAAAACATCAAGAAACTCAAGAGCAAAATATCTTTATGCTTTAGCAAGATTAATTCAAAAACATTCTAGGTTTTTATCTGTACTAGAAACAATTGATAATGGTAAACCTATAAGAGAAACAAGAGATATTGATATACCTTTAGTAGCTAGGCATTTTTATTATCATGCTGGATGGGCAAAAAAAATTTGTACGGAAATTCATAAACCTATAGGTGTTGTTGGCCAAATTATACCTTGGAACTTCCCTCTTTTAATGTTGGCATGGAAAATTGCTCCAGCAATTGCAGCTGGAAATACTGTCGTCTTAAAACCTGCTGAATTTACATCTTTAACAGCACTTTATTTTGCTGAATTATGTCAAAAAGCTAGAATTCCAAAAGGTGTTATAAATATTATTACTGGAGACGGGGGCACAGGTGAGTACATTACATCTCATCCGGATACAAAAAAAATTGCTTTTACAGGATCAACGGAAGTAGGAAAAAAAATAATTCAAACCACATCTGTTCAAGAAAAAAAATTAACCATGGAACTAGGAGGCAAATCACCATTTGTTGTTTTTGAAGATGCTGATCTTGATAGTGCTGTAGAAGGTGTAGTCGATGCTATTTGGTTTAACCAGGGTCAGGTATGTTGTGCTGGATCACGTTTATTAGTTCAAGAAAGTATTGAAAAATTATTTATTAAAAAATTAAAATCTCGTATGGAAAAACTTCGAGTAGGAAATCCGTTAGACAAATCTATTGATATTGGTGCTATTGTAGCCCCAGTCCAATTAAAAAAAATACAATCAATTGTAAAAAAGGGAGAGAAAGAAGGTTCCAAATTATGGCAACCAAGTTGGGCTTGTCCTAAAGATGGTTTGTTTTATCCTCCTTCAATTTTTACTAATGTTTCTCCTGCTTCATTTATTGCCCAGGTGGAGATTTTTGGCCCAGTTTTATCAGTCTTAAGTTTTAGAACTCCGAGTGAAGCAGTATCAATTGCTAACAACACCCCGTATGGTTTGGCAGCAAGTATTTGGTCAGAGAATATAAACCTTGCACTTGATGTAGCCCCAAAAATAAAAGCTGGCGTTATATGGATTAATTCAACCAATTTATTTGATGCCTCATGTGGTTTTGGTGGTTATAAGGAAAGTGGTTTTGGAAGAGAAGGCGGCATTGAAGGTATTAAAGCTTATCAAGAAAACTTACTTCCTGAAATTAATAAGACTTCAAAAAAAATTACTAAAAATAAAATAAAACTTCCTTTGATAGATGCTACTCCTAAATTATATATTGGTGGTAAACAAAAAAGGCCAGACAGTGGTTATTCATTTAATCAGCTATCAGCACAAAAGGAATTTATCTGCGATATAGCAAGAGCAAACAGAAAAGATGTAAGAGATACAGTTGAAGCAGCATCTAAATCGAATGTTGAGAAATTGAATAATTTTAATAGATCACAAATTTTATTTTATTTAGCTGAAAATTTATCTCAAAGAAAAGAAACATTTGTTAATTTATTAATGAGCATTAAAGGTGATAGTAAAAATCAAGCAGAAAAAGAATTTTCGCAGTCATGTGAAAGAATTATTTATTATGCATCCATGGCAGATAAATTTGAAGGCAATATTCATAATCCTCCAATGAGAGGTTTGACATTAGCAGTAAAAGAACCAATAGGTATTGTTGCAAGTATTATGAGTGATGATCAACCATTATTAAGTTTATCTACAATAATTTCTTCACTTTTTGCTAACGGTAATTCTTCTATTATTGTTCCATCAGAAAAAACTTCATTAATAGCCGCATCTTTATATCAAGTATTTGAAACATCTGATATTCCAGCCGGTTCAATTAATATCTTAACTGCAAGGGAAAATGAGCTTAATGAAACTTTGACAAAACACGAAAATATCCATGGTATCTGGGCTTTTTCTAATAAAACAAAAATAAGATCATCTATTATTCATGGTACCGTTTTTAATCTAAAAAGATACTGGTGTCCTAAAAATAAAACTATTGATTGGTCAAATATTTCTGAAGAATTCCTTGATGAATTTCTTTATCAAGGCTCTCAAGTAAAAAATATTTGGATACCATATGGAGAATAATCTGATATAAATTATTATGCTTATTAATATCAATAAATTATTAAGTCCTGAAATTTTAAGCTTACTCAGATCTATGGGGCATGGTGATAGATTTGTATTAAGTGATGCTAATTTCCCATCGTATTCTCATGCTAATAAACTTTACCGTATGGATGGTTTATCAATACCGGAAGCTGCAGAAGCAATTTTAGCTCATTTTCCTTTGGATAGTTTTATACCTCATCCAGTTGAAAGAATGGAAATAGATGGTAGCCCTGAAGAAATAAATGAAGTTCATCAAGATTTAATTGATACTGTTAAAAAAATTTCTGGCCCTAATTGGAAGGTCGGATCTATAGAAAGACAAAAATTTTATGTTGAAGCAAAAAAAGCTATGGCAGTTATAACAACTTCAGATACTAGACCATATGGTTGTTTTATGTTTACTAAAGGTGTCCTCAAACCAGACGGAAGTGTTTGGGTAATTTAATTTATATTTTTTTCTTATGAGTTTTAAAAAATTATTTCCAAATCCAAAACCTATTATAGCAATGGTCCATCTTGGAGCACTACCTGGAACACCTCTATATTCCAAATCAAAAGGTGTTGAAGGAATAATAAATTCTGCAAAGCAAGATCTTATTGCTCTTCAAAATGCAGGTGTTGATGCAATTATGTTTGGAAATGAAAATGATAGACCATATGAATTAAAGGTTGATGTGTCCAGTACTTCCACAATGGCATACATAATTGGAGTTTTGAAGAATGATATAAGTGTACCTTTTGGAGTAAACGTATTGTGGGATCCAATAAGTACTATTGCTCTAGCAGCAGCAACTGGAGCAAATTTTGCAAGAGAAATATTTAGCGGTACTTATGCTTCTGATATGGGTTTATGGAATCCTGATGCAGGTAATGCTCTTCGATATAGAAAAAAAGTTGATAGAGATGATTTATTATTATTTTATAATGTAAGTGCTGAATTTGCTTATTCACTTGATCGAAGACCTTTAAATGAAAGAGCAAAAAGTACTGTTTTTTCCTCAATCCCTGATGCAATACTTGTTTCAGGACCAATAACAGGTGAAGCTGTAAATTTAAATGAAATTAAATCAGTTAAAGAAACTGTTACTAATATACCAGTTTTAGCTAACACAGGTGTAAAAATTAATAATGTAAAAGAAATATTAGATATAGCTGATGGCGCTATAGTTGGTTCTTCTTTAAAATTTGATGGAAATACATGGAATCAGGTTGATCAGCAAAGAGCTCAAGAATTTATGAATGAAGTTAAAAAAATTAGAAATGAATAAACAAAACAAGAATCTTGTAAATTTAATAAAAGATTTATGCTTAATCCCAGGTCTTTCTGGCTATGAGGACGATGTTAGAAAATTCATTAAAAAAAAATTAAATGGCTTAGGCCTTAGAAATACAACAGATAGATTAGGTAATCTTTGTAGTACTATAAAAGGTAATTCCAAATTACCATCTGTAATGCTGTTTGCTCATATGGATCAATTGGGATTTGTAATAAAAAAAATTGAGGATAATGGTCTTTTACGTGTAGAAAGATTAGGAGGGGTGCCAGAAAAAACATTACCTTCTAGCAGTATTATTGTAAAAAACATTGATGGGAAATATTACGAAGGTGTAATTGGCAATAAATCTCATCATGCGACATTGCCAGAAGAAAAATATGTAGTTCCTAAGTATAGAGAACTGATAATAGATTGTGGTTTTTCCTCAAAGCAAGAAGCTCAAAGGAATGGTATTTTAATTGGCGCACCAATAACTTTCAAACCTTCTATTAAAGAAATAAATAATAATAGATTAGCTGGGACTTCACTAGATGATCGAGCTGGATGCGCTGTTATTTTAGAATTAGCTAAAGAAATAAAAAAAATAAAAAATTCACCTGATGTTCATTTAGTTTTTTCTGTTCAAGAAGAATTTAATCTTCGTGGAGTAATTCCCATGGCAAAAAAATTATCTCCAGATATTGCAATACAATTAGACATTATGCTTGCTTCAGATACTCCTGAAATGCAACAAGAAGGTGATATTGCTTTAGGAGAGGGGCCATGTATGAGTTTATATTCTTTTCATGGTAGGGGCACTTTAAATGGATTAATACCTCATCCAAGTTTAGTTAATTTAATTTCTTCAGTTGCAAAAAAAAATAAAATAAATTTACAAAGATCTGCTAGCAATGGTTTATTGACAGATATTTCTTATATACAACATTTAAATGAAGGAATGGCTTGTATAAATTTAGGTTTTCCTATTAGATATTCACATTCTCCAAATGAGGTTTGTGACATTAGAGATTTAGCAATGCTGAAGAAATTGTTATTTTTTTCAATTAAAAATATTAATAATAAATTCAAATTATTGAGGGATTAAAGTGGTTAAGAGCTTATATCTGGGAGTAGATATTGGAACTTATGAATCAAAGGGTGTTCTAGTTGATATCAAAGGCAATATTATTGCTCAATCTTCAAAAAAACATCAATTATTAGTGCCTCAGCAAGGTTGGGCTGAACATAGACCTATTGAAGATTGGTGGAACGACTTTGTATTTATTTGTAATGATCTTATAAGTAAATCAAAATGCAATAGTTTAGATATTAAAGCTGTAACCTCTAGTGCTATTGGTCCTTGTATGCTTCCAGTTGATAAAAATGGAAATCCTCTTATGAATGCCGTTCTTTATGGCGTCGATACTAGGGCATCAAAAGAAATAATAGAGTTAAATAATTTAATTGGTGAAAAAAAAATAATTGAATTTGGAGGAAATCCTCTAACTTCACAATCTGTTGGGCCAAAAATACTTTGGCTAAAGAAAAATAGAAAAGATATTTATGATAAGACATATAAAATACTTAACTCTACTTCTTTTATAAATTTTAGATTAACTGGTAAATTTATTATAGATCATTTTTCTGGAGCAAATACGATACCTTTTTATGATATCAAAAATCAAAAATGGAGTAATGAAATTAGTTCAGATATAATTGATTTATCAATTTTACCTGATCTTGTATGGACAAATGATATTATAGGTGAAGTAAGTGAAAAAGCAGCAACTGAAACTGGATTAGCAAAGGGAACATTAGTAACTGCAGGAACTATTGATGCAGCAGCTGAAGCAATAAGTGTTGGTGTAATTAATCCAAAAGATATGATGATGATGTACGGCTCTACTATGTATTTTATCATTCTTACTGACAAACCTATATATGATAATCGTATGTGGTATGCGCCTTGGTTATTTAAGGGTGAACACTGTTCACAGGCAGGATTATCAACTAGTGGAACATTAACGCATTGGTTTAAAAATAATTTTGCAAAAGACATTGATAATGAAAATCCATTTATAATTTTAGCTAAAGAGGCTGAAAAATCACCAATAGGATCTAATGGTATTATTTTTTTACCCTATTTTTCTGGGGAGAGATCGCCTATCCATGATACTCATGCAAAAGGTACTTTTTTTGGATTAAATTTAACTCATACTAGATCTGATATATATCGATCAATATTTGAAGGTATAGCTTATGGAACTAACCATGTTTTTGAAACTTTAAAAGATTTAAATAATATGCCTAAAAATCTTTTTAGTGTTGGCGGTGGAACAAAAAATAAATTGTGGTCTCAAACTACTTCAGATGTAATAGGTTTAAACCAAATTCTTAGAACAACTACTTTTGGAGCATCATACGGTGATGCTTTTTTATCTGCTTTAGCTTGTGATGATGTTGCAAAAGAAGAAATTAATCAATGGAACAAAATTGACTATTCAATAACTGCAAATAAAAAAGAAGAATATAATAAAGGATATAAATTTTTTAGAAGATTATATGAACAAACAAAAGATATTATGGAGGATATGGATAATTAACCTTTTATGGCTCCAGCAGCCATACCTTTAACTATATACTTTTCTAAAAATATACAAACAACTACAAGTGGTGCAATCGAAGCACCAGATAGTGCTGCCATTGACCACCAGTTAATTCCTTGTGATCCAGTTTGTGAAGCAACCATAACTGGTAAAGTTTTAGCATCTGTACTAGTTAAAAGAGCAGCAAATAAATATTCATTCCAACATAATACTAATGATAAAATAAAGGCTGAAACAATACCTGGAAGAACAATTGGTAAAACTATTCTTCTAAAAGAACCCCACACAGTTTCTCCATCTACTAAGGCAGCTTCTTCTAATTCTATGGGCACAGCATTAAATTGATCTCTCATTATCCAAATTACTATTGGAAGAACAGTAAGTGTATATAAAAGAATGAGTCCAATCCTTGTATCGAGAAATGATAATTCTCTATATAAAATTAATACAGGCATTGCTAGCACTACTGGTGGTAGTATTAGTTGTGATAAAAAAAAGAAAGAAATATCAGAATTTCTCATTGGTCCAAATTTATAATTAAATCTACTTAAACCATATGCAGCTGTAGTACCTAAAAACACTGCTAGTGCTGATGCGCATGTTGAAATTATAAAGGTATTGAAAAACCTTTTAAGAAATTCATCTCTGACCGTAGATTCATTAAAGATTGTATCTGGAGATAATCCAAGTGATCTTAACCCTTTCCATCTTGGAGCAAAATCTATCCAAGGTAGTATATCACCCTTCTGAACATTAGGGGCTATTTTAAATGTAGTTGTAACAGTCCAAAAAATAGGAAACAAACATATAATAGCCCATATGATTAACAGTCCATATATTAAAATTTTTTCTGAATAATTATACTTAATCATGATGGTCTTTCCATCCATCTGTTTATTATTTTAATTAGTATTGTCATAAAAATAACAATAAATATTAAGTATACAAAAGCTAATAGAGTTCCATAACCTACATTTGATCGATCCCTATATTCTCTAAAAATAAAACTTGTTACAGAATCAGTAGCTCCGCCAGGCCCTCCACTTGTGACGTTTATAATTATATCTGCTATTTTCAGTTTAAATATTATTCTTATTAAAATAGCGGTTAATGAAACGGGTAACATAATTGGAAAGATTATTTTCCAAAACATTGGCCATTTTGAAGCGCCATCTACTCTTGCTGCTTCTAAAATTTCTTTAGGTAAGCCTTGCAATCCAGCTAGTAGCATAATCATCATAAAAGGAATGTATGTCCAGCTATCCATAATCATTATTGATATTTTTGCAATTTCAGGAGATGAAAAAAAAGCTGGAGATTCCCATCCTAAAGCTTTTGCTAATTTTGTTATTGGACCGAACCTCACTTCTAACATTGATTTACCAACCATCCAACTAACAGCGACTGGACTTAACATTAAAGGAAGTAAAAAAGAAACTCTGAAGAATTTTCTTCCAGCAATATTTGCGTTTAAAAGTAATGCTAAGCCAAAAGCAATAGCAAACTCAACAATAACAAAAATAATATATATAAGCATGTTGTACAATGCATTCCAATAGTAAGGGTCAGAAAGCATTTGGTAGAAGTTATCCAATCCATTAAACTTTCTTCCTTCAAACGAACTTAAATTCCAGTCAGTAAAAGATACATATAGACCAAAAATTAAAGGAAAAATTACAATAGAAATTATGAAAAGAACTGCAGGAATAACAAAAAGGGATCTTTTACCTTTTTCACCGTATATCAGTACTCTAGAATATCCAATAGAGAATGCCCAAAATATGTATGCATATAAAACTGGTCTCCATGTTTCAAATCCTAATTCAATATTGCCATTACTTTTTAAAAACTGAATGATTGCTAATAATAACATTAAACAAAAAGCACCCCACACTAATAATTTGCCTACAAATTTTTTGGTTGGATTAATAATCAAAGGCTCAACTACATAAAGTGGATCTCGTTCATATGTTTTAGAGTTACTCATTTATAAGAGTGTATTATTAAATTATTAAATTTAAAAATCTAGCGGCTATAGAGCCGCTAGATGAAAATTAATTAGAGACCTAATGAAGCTTTATAAAGCTTTATTTGTTTATCTCTTCCAATTTGATCAGTAATTTTTTCCCATGCTGCTGCAATATTATCTGCACCAGTTTGCGCATCGTATTGTCCAGCATAAATTTTAGCTAGTTCATCTTCTGCTACACTATAGTATTGGAAAATACCAGGAATTCGAGGTTCAATAGCTGCATTTGGATGGTTATAAGAATTAGCTTCTGAAGCTAAATAGTTCTCTGCAAATTCTTGACTATAACCTGCACCAACCCACTCACCTGTATTAAAGTGACTGTTACGATATGGTTGGAAACCTGATGGATACATTGAACACCAAAGAGATAAATCTTTACCTCCAATATGTGCTGCTGCTGACCATGCTGCTTTTCTTTTAGTTGAGTCTGAATCTACAGTAGCCATAACATAAACACCCCATCCAATATAAGCCATGTTAGGAGCATAGTTTGGACCACTAGATAAAGTTTCCCATTTTCCTGCATTATGGTTCCATACGTCATCAGAACCTGGAAGTATGTCAAATGCAACATTACCAGCAATAAGAGAGTTATCACTAGTATTGGCATTAGATCCAATATCACCCCACCAAGATAACATAGAACCAGTTCCAGCTAAGAATTGTTGGAATCCAGTTGTTCCTGGATCAGCATTAATCTGATCAGGTGGTTGAGCATCTATAACATCTAATACATCTTGAATTGCACGAACCCAAGCTGCATTATTTACACGAGGTTTCATTGTATCAGGATCAAATAAAAATGCTGGATCATCAGGATGTTTAGCATAAGCAGTGGCTCTACTTCCTAAGAAATAAAAACCAAATCCACCCCAACCTTTTAAAGGATCAAGATATCCATATGCATCCATTCCATCAATTTTTTTTCCTTTTAAAAACTTGGTTACTTCTTGAACCTTTTGCCAAGTTTTTGGCACTTCCCAATTTCCTGAGTGACCTTCATCTTTCCAAGCTTTAGCTAAATCTGCATTAGTAAAATAATCAGTTCTATAGTTAAAGTTGTGACAGTCCCCATCAATTGAGATACGGTATGTTTTGCCATCCCATGTTCCAACTGGAGCCTGCAAATAACCAACATAGTCATCCATATCAATTTGTTTTGCTACCCAATCAGGCATTTCTGAAGCCATACCTTTACCACATACGTCTCCTTCAAAAGGAGCACCCATTTCAATTATATCAAAATCAACAGTTCCAGTTGCAATTGATTGTTGTAAACGAGCATTGTAATCAGCTTGAGCTAAATCAATCCAATTAATTTCAGCACCAGTATATTTTTCCCACGGTTTTAAAAAACCACGAAAAAGCATATTATGTAAATTTTGGTTATTCAAACCCATGAAGTTAAGTTTAACTCCTTTGAATTCTCCCTCTTTTACATTTTCTTTAGTTGCACCAAGAGTCATTTCACCAACTTTTTGCCAATCAGCATCAGTAGGCGATCCAACACCAACTCCAGGAACTTGAAGTATAGCAGCTCTTAGATCATCAGCAGCAAAAGCAGTATTTGCTACAGATGCTAAACCACCACTCATAGCAGCTACAGCACCTGCACCTGCCGCACCTTTAATAAAGGAACGTCTACTTGCTTTAGATTTTGCAATAGCATACTCGTATAGAGATCGTTTCATTTTACCTCCTATTAGTAAATATGTATAAATAAACTATTCTAACAATCTAAAAAAAACAAGTTTCTTTATTTATTAAATCTCTTGATTTTTTTTATAAAAGATTAATATTTAAGGAATTATTAACATATAGCGAAATAATAAAGATATGATTAAGCAAAAATATTTAGGAAAATCAAATATTAAAGTTACTTCTATAGGATTTGGTGCAGCACCTATTGCAGATTTATATGAAATTTTAGATGAAAATTTATGTAACGAAACAATAGATCAATCATATAAAAACGGTATAAATTTTTATGATACCTCGCCTTTGTATGGATGTGGTTTAAGTGAAAAACGATTAGGAAAGTATTTAAGTGCAATTAATCGAGAAGATTTTATCTTATGCACTAAAGTAGGAAGATATTTAACTCCTTCAGAACCAAACAAAATCGAAAGAGGGGCATTTAAAGGTGGTTTAAATTTCGCGCCAAATATTGACTACACATATGATGGAGTTATGAAATCTTTTGAGCAATCTTTAAAAAGACTGAATTTATCAAGTATAGATGTTTGCCTAATTCATGATGTAGATAAATGGACTCATGGCGATGATGTAGAGATACATTTCAAAACTGCTATGGAAGGTGCATATAAAGCTCTTGATAATTTAAGAAATGAAAAAGTTGTTAAAGCAATTGGAATAGGTGTTAATGAATCTGAAATGTGTTTTAGATTTGCTGAAGCTGGAGATTTTGATTGTATGATTCTTGCTGGAAGATATACTTTGTTAGAACAAAGTGGCTTAGAAGATTTTTTTCCATTAGCAATAAAAAAAAATATTGGTGTGATTTTGGCAGGAGTTTATAATTCAGGAATTTTGGCAAAGGGAATTAGCTCTACATATGATTATGGAAAAATTCCAAGTCATATTTTAGATAAATATTTAAAAATTGAGAAAGTATGTAAAGAATTTAATTTACCTATTCAGTCAGCAGCTTTGCAATTTTGCAATTCTCACCCTGCAGTTTGTACAATGATATTAGGTATGGATAGACCTAAACAAGTAAATGAAAATATAAAATACTTAAATTATAAAATTAATAATGATTTTTGGTTGAAACTTCTAGAAGAAGGGCTTATTGATTCAAGATCACCAATACCAAAAAATTAATGTTAGGTAATAGATTTGCAACGCGATTAAACTCATTTTCATCTGATTGGTCAGATAAAAAAAATATAACATCAATTGATTTAATTAAAAGGGCAGCTAATGTGAAGGGGTTAACAGATATTGATTTAAATTACCCTGATCATGTAGAAAATGATTTTAAAAGTACAATAAATTGTGCAATTGATAATCGCTTGAATATCAATGGTTTTGCCATGAGATATTATACTAACGAAAAATTTAAATTAGGAGCATTTACTAATCCGGATAAAAAAATTAGACAAGAAGCTATAGATTTGACAAAAAAAGGCATTGACTCGGCAAGAGAGGCAAACTGTAATTTAATGACTTTGTGGCTCGGTCAAGATGGCTTTGATTATAGTTTTCAGACTGATTACAAAGATATTTGGCAGAGTGAGATTCAAGGAATCCAAGAAGTTGCTAAGCATGATCCTGATTGTAATATTAGCATTGAATATAAACCAAATGAACCCAGAGCATTTTCATTATTACCTAATCTATCGACTACTTTATTAGCAATTTCACAAATAGAGTCAGAGAATTTAGGTGTAACATTAGATTTTGCACATTTACTTTATGCCGATGAATTACCAGCTTATTCAGCTTCAATGGTTTCAAGTTTTTCTAAATTATATGGTGTTCATTTGAACGATGGGTATTCAAAAAGAGATGATGGATTGATGGTGGCGTCAGTACATTATCAAGCAACAGTTGAATTGCTATATCAGTTAAGTAAAGATGGTTATGACGGTGTAATTTATTTTGATACATTCCCCAACACTACTAATCTTAATCCAATTAAAGAATGCGAAACCAACATAAATACAGTTAAGCAAATTTTGAAGATTGTTAAAGATCTTTTAGCAGATAATAATTTATCTGAATCTATAAAAAATCAAGATCCTATAAGATCACAACAAATCTTTAATACCGCTCTTAGTAAATTATATGGAAAGTGAAACTGGGGTAATTGTTGTAGGAAGCTTGCACTATGATATCTTTTTGACTGCTCCTAATCAACCAACTAAAGGTGAAATAGTGGTCGGTAATAATTGGATTCCAAAGTTTGGTGGCAAGGGTGGAAATCAAGCTATAGCTGCATCTTCATGTGGTATTCTAACTAAAATGGTTAGTGCAGTTGGTGAAGATGTTTTTGGAAAATTCATTATAGATTATTTAAAATCTTCTAATCTAAATTATGATTTTGTAAAAATTCTAAATAAAGAAAAAACAGGAATGAGTGTTGCCATTTCTGATAATAACGGAGAGTACGGAGCTGTCATTGTATCTGGTGCCAATTTAAATATTGATCCTAAAATTTTAGAAAATTCTTCTTTATGGAATAATTGTAAAATTTTAATGATACAAAATGAAGTTAAAGAGGAAATTAATATTTTGGCTGCAAAAAACGCAAAGTTAAATGGTTTAAAAGTATGTTTAAATGCTTCACCACCAATGAATTTAAATCCTGAACTAATAAAAAATATTGATATTTTAATCGTTAATATCAAAGAAGCTGAAATTATTTCAAACACAAAAATATCTAACATAGATGATGTTAAAAAATTATGTAAAAAATTGACTGATACATTTAAAATAGTAATTATTACTGCAGGAGAAGAAGGGGTAGTAGCTTGTGAAAAAAATAAAGAAACAATTTATATACCATCAAATGATATTGAGGTTCAAAGCACTCATGGTGCTGGGGATGTATTTGCAGGAGTATTTTGTGCGTCTATTGCTTCTAAAGAAGAGTTTTTAAAAGCTCTTGAAATAGCAAACAAAAAAGCAGCTTTTCATGTTGCAAAATAA
>MDSW01023369.1_pt1 | contig 15657 bp, 9 predicted proteins | sample 811171 | NCBI WGS metagenome assembly MDSW01 (sample SAMN05326641, study PRJNA326480) | marine metagenome | isolation source: seawater | place: Atlantic Ocean: North West | collected 2012
CAAGGACGAATGCCGTCTCGTGGACTTGAAAGCCGCCGCGGACGACGCGAAGGACGCGTACGTGAAAGCGATGAGGAAGGCGGGGAAAGAGATCGCCGCGCGCGACCGCGACAAGGCGAACAAACACTTCCGCGAGGCGATCGAAGCGTGCGAAGACGCCCGCGAGCGATACAAAAAGTTGGGCCCGAGAGCGCTCGGCATGGAGCTCGAACTGTGCGTCTCGCTGTGCACCTGCCACGTCAACCTCGGCGAGTACGACGCCGCGGAGCCGTACGTCGAAGCCGCGCTCTTAGCCGGCGAGGTCGCGAAGACGGTGAAGATAGAACCCGACGGCGTCGAGGAGCCTCTGTGGTGCGGGCAAGGGCAAAGGATCTGCGGCGAGAGCACGACGGACGCCGACGGGGACCCGCGCGCGACGCAGGAGACGTACGACGACATGATCGAGAAGTGCATAGCGTCGGCGTGGCACGCGCGGCACGGCGCGAGGATGTCGGCCGCGATCAAGGGCGAGATCATCGCGCAGTGCGCGGTGTGCGGGGAAGACGTCGAGGGATTGGAGGCGGATCCGAATCTGTTGACGTGCGACGCGCTGAGCTGCCGCCACCTGGTGCACGCGAAGTGCCTGCCGAACGGGATGGCGGACTTCCGGCCGCGCGACCGCGGCTTGGGCGGCGGCGATCACCCGGACGTCGTGACGTGCAAGATTTGCGTGGAGACCGGGGCGCCGAGATATAAAAACGGACGGAGCTTCACGGAGATTCGAGAGGACGAGAAGAGGGAGAAGGCTGAGAAACGAAACGAGAAGAAGTTCAACGAGATGTTCGGCGATCCCACCTCGGACGAGCCCGCCGCGGGGATGTTCCGCAGGGAGTCCGCGACGCCGGAGGAGGCGCGCGAGGCGGTGCTCGTCGTGCAAGAGCGCATGCGGCACCTCATCAACGACAGAGGCTTGCCGGATGAGAAGAAGGAAGAGTACGGGAAGATGTTCGCGGATGCGGGGTACGATCTGGATAAGATCATGACGCTCGACCCGGGGTTGGAGTTTGGAGGGTTGCCGCCGCGGGCGCGCGGGAGGGAGTGATCGCGTCGCGTCGCGTCGCGTCGCGTCGTCGAGGGACGCGCGCGAGTAGGACGTTGTTACGTCAGGTTGTCGTGAACGCAAAAAAAAACGCCACGTGCACAATTTTCGCCGAGAGGACGACCACGACAACACACACAACAATCCGCGAGCCACAACGACGCGCCCCGCAGAGGTCCGCACGCTCGCGTCCGGCACCGTTCGCGCGTCTCTGTCGCGTCGTCCGCACCACCTCACGTCGAGCCGTATCCGCGCGCGACGCGCGAAGCAGCGAACGAGTCGTCGCCCGACGCTTCGAAGGACACGCACTCGGCACCTGACGAATTATCGTCGTCGTAACGAACGATATGGTCGCGAAGAATCCGAAGAAGCGGAAGACCGCGGCGACGACGCCGACGAAGGACGACGCGAAGTCTCCTCGCGGCGGGCGAGGGAAATCTCGCGTCGTCGCGGCGACGGCCACGATACGGAAGAAGACGCCGCGCGCGAAGTCCCCGTCCGCGGCGGGACGCGCGCGCGCGCGCGTCGGAAAATCGGCGAGCGCGAAATCGCCCGCCGCGAAATTGCCAACATCGCCCGCCGCGGGGCGAGGTCGTAAACACACGCCGCGCAAACCCCGCGCCGCGCGCGCCGCGCTCTCGCCGCCGTCGCAGAACGCGAAGAAGAAGACGACGAGAGCGCGGAAGCTCGCGGAAGCGAAGAAGGCGCCGAAGAAGTCGCCGAAGAAGGCTCGACCGCCGTCCTCGAAGAAGCCGACGAAGGAAGCCGCGCGCGTCGTGCGCGCCGGCGGCGTCGCGAAATCTCCGAAGAAGAAGAAGAGACGCCCATCGAGCGCGAAGAAAGTCAAGCCGCGGCCGAAGAAGCGACCCGCGTCCGCGTCGAAGGCGCCGCCGTCCGACGCGTCCGCGTCGTCGAGGAAATCCGACGAAAAGAAGGCGGCGGACAAGACCAAAAAAACCAAAGCCGCGCTCGCCGTGCGCGCCGGTCGCGTCGCGAAGTCGCCCGCGTCGAAGCAGAAGAAACAGCAGCAGCAGCAGCGACGTCAACCGAAGATGAAGCAGCACGCGAAGCCGAAGCCGAAGCCGAAGCCGGCGCGTCTTCGACCGCCTCCCGCGCCGGCGAACTCGACGCAGATGATCATGCACCAGTACAACGCCGGGCTCGCGAAGAGCGGCGGCGCGAAAAAAACGGTTCGCGTCCGCGGCGGTCGGATCGACACGTTCGGGTCTTTGCTTCCCGCGCGCGCGCGCGCGACGACGACGGCGACGCGCCCTCCGGTCGCGCCGAAGAAGGGAGGCGCCGCGACGGCGACGGCGACGGCGACGGCGACGGCGAGGACGAAGGCGAAGGCGAAGGCGAGGACGAAGGCGAAGAAGAGAGCGCCGCCGCCGTCGTCGTCGTCGCGCGGGATGATGTTCAGCCCGACCCCGTCCGCGGGAACGGGCGGGGGCTACGCCATCCCGGAGAGAGCGGGCGCGTTTGGCGCGTCGAGACTTCCGTCGGACGTGTTCACCCCGGGCGGAGGCGCGCGCGCGGCGCGAGACGACGACGAGGTGTCGAACGCGTCGACGTGGTTGGGCGAAGAGGAGGAGGAGGAGGAGCGAAAAGGCGGGGGAGGAGGAGGGGGCGGCGCGCGGGGGAGGCCGAATCGTGCGGCGTCGTGTTTGACGTCGCCGAGGATCGCGTGGACGCCGGCGTCGCCGGCGTTACACCGCCGCTGAGCCGCGGCGTCGCGCCCTTTGTGAAAGATAGAAGAAACGCGAGCCGCCGAATACGTATCGCGTCGTGCCACGGGCGCGCGTCGCTCGTAAACGAAAACGTTGTCATTGCATCATCACTATTCTATCCATCGCTTCGCGCGCCCGAGCGCGCGACCTCATCGCTCACGCCGTGATCGACGTGGGAACACCGTCCTCGACGATCGTCGCGTGTTTCTTCAGCACCTCCCTCGCGAGCTCCGGGGCGCCGCTCGCCTTAAATATCGACGACAAGTTATGCGCCGCCTCCCACTTCAAGTTTGGCGAGCTCGCGTCCGCGTCCGCGTCCGCGGGGTCGTCGTCGTCCCTCGCGAGGCACCGCTCGTACAGCGGCACCGCGAGATGGACGAGCCCGAGCTGGTGTAACCCGCGCGCGAGGTTGTACTCCCCTTCCCGTGCGTGCCCTTGCGCCGCGCGCAGTCTCCCGGCTTTCTGCAACAGCGCGACGGCTCTCAGCACCCACGCGTGCCGCACTTCGTCCGCCGCGTTTTTGACCCCGGAGGCGTGGTGCAGCGCCGCGACGCCCGCGGCGAGCGACGCCGCGGGGTCCTCCGGCTCGATCGCCACCGCGTGCATCAAATCCGCGAGCGCGACGCCCCACGACCCCTGCAGCGCGTTCATCAACCCCGCCGTCAGCAGCACCGGCACGCGTCGTCGCATTTCGTCGTCGTCGATATCGCCGTCGCCGGCGGCTCTGCGCTTCTCGTCTTGTTGCCTGTGCGACTGAGGGCCATTCCATACAAAAACAGTTCATCGGTCAGTTGAAAGGGGGAGCGATCAAATGTTGAAACCGGTCGATGGGTGAAATACGTTTGTATAGAACGCACCTGAGTGATCTTCGCGAGGACGCGCAGGCATCGAGACACCTGGCCGCTCTGCACGGCGGCGTGGGAGTAGAGACGCCACGCCTCGGACGACTCCGGGTGCGCGGCGGCGACGGCGCGCGCGCTCTCCGCGGCTTCTTTGTGCTGCCCTCTTCGCGCGAACGCGTGCGCGCGCAGATATTTCAGCGCGTTGATCTGCTCGTTCGTCAACCCGCGTTCGCGCGAGAAGGAGAGGCACTCGTCGATCATCGCGAGGGATTCGTCCGTCCTCCCCGCGACGAACAGCGCGTGCGCGACTTCGAGGACGAGGTCGAACGCGCCCTCTTCCGCGAGCGACGGCACCGATGTCGTCTCCGTGGTCGTCGGAGACGCCTCCGGCGGCGTCTCCTCCTCGGGCGGCGGGCGCGAGAGCGCGTCCGCCTCCGCGGCGGCGGCGGCGAACATCTCCGCGTCTTCTTCGTCCTCCGCGGCTTCGTCCTCGAGCGCGGCGGCGGCTTCGGCTCGCTTCTTCCTCTTCGCTACCTCCTGGCGTCGGTCTCTCCTGGTGTAGCCCTTGAAGACCGAATTCGCCGTCGGGGCGACCTCAGCCTTGCGTTTCCTTCCGCCGCGCCCGCGCCCGCGCCCGCCGCGTCCTCCGCCTCTTCCGGGTCCTCCGCCCGCGTCCTCCGCCCTTTCTCCGGCGCCTCCTCCTTCGTCGCGCGTCGCCGCCGCGTCCGCGTCCGCGGTCGCGGTCGCCTTCGCCGCGAGTTTCATGCTCCCTCGCGCGATCGGCAGCGCGAGGCTCAAAAACACGTCGTCGCCGTTCGCGTTGCACTCGCGATGCAACGCGAGCGCTCGCAGCGCGTCCTTCTTGCGCAGCTCGCCGAGCTCGCTCGCGCGCGGGAGGACGGCGATCGCCTCCTCGGTCCGCCCCGCCTTCGCGAGCCCCTCCGCGAGCGGGAGCTTCGCCTGGACGCTGTCCGGATGCCGCGAGAGCACGGCGCGGTAGAATTCGATCGCGCCGTCGATCGCCGCCGCGCGCGTGAACGTCGCGTCCGCGCTGCTCTCGAGTATCCTGCGCGAGATGCAGTCGGCGACTTTCACCCAAATCGCGGGCTGGTCGTACAGCTCGCTCGAGCGCATCAGCGCGGTGTACATCACCTCCGCGTCCGCGGTCTGTCCCGTCGCCCAGCACGTCTCCGCGGCGTCCATCCACAGGTCTTCGTGGCCCTCCACGGACGCGTTTCGAAGTTTTTGCAGGTGCGTCTTCGCCTCCGCGGCTCTGTCGAGGTACAGCAGCGCCATCCCGAGTCGCACGGTGAGATCCAGCGGGATGTCCGCGGGGATTCTCGCCGCGCGCACGGCGGCGGCGATGGCCTCTTCGGCCGCCGCCGCCGCCTCCTGCGCGGCGTCGTTCTCGCTCGCGCCGCGCTCCCTCGCGGCCTGTTGCACCTCCCTCGCGACCGCGGTGGCTTCCTCCGCGCGCTCGGACGCCCTCTGTTCCTCCGCGAGCTCCTTTATTCGGTCCGCGGACGCTTCGATCAGCGTCACCGTCTCTTCGAACCTCCCGGCTTCCATCTTGAGCTCGGCGAGGATGTTCACGAGCGTCGGCGTCACGTGCGCGCCGCCGTGCATCTGCATGAAATCGTCCAGCGTCGTCTCCGCGCGCTCCGCGTTCCCGACGCTGTGATACACCCGCGCGAGCTCGACGACGACGTCCGCGTTGTCGCGAAGTTTCTTTCGCAACGCGTCGAGGTGCTCGATCGCCTTCTTCGGCTCCCCGATCTCGACGTATAAGTTCGCCTGGTCCCACCGGTTGTTGTCGTCGTCCGGGTCCGCCTTGAGCGCCTGCTCGAGGCAGTACAGCGCCTGCCTCGGGTTCTTCTGCGCGTTCGACATCTCCGCGAGTCGATACCACTGCGCGGCGTCCTTGGGCTCGAGGTGCGCGGCGATCATGAGGAAATCCAACGCCTTGCGCTCGTTCCCGGTCTCCTCGTAGATCGCCCCCAACGTCTGGTACGCGTCCGGGTTGTTCGGCAGCAGTCGTATCACCTCCTGCAGGAGCTCTATCGCCCTCGGGAAGTCGCTCGTCGAGTACGCGAGGTTCGCGTCGCCCATCTTCCGCCCCGCCTCGCCCTCCGCGACGCGTTTCCTCGTCTTCCTCGGCTTCTTCGACCGTCCCCTGCCCACGCCGCCGGGCTTCCGGCGCGCGTGCGACGCGTCCGCCGCGCCCAAGAACGCCGCGAAGTGCGGGCTCGCGGCCAACAGCTCGTCCCTGTCCACGTCCAGCGACTGCACGAGCTTCGCGGCGCCGTACTGCGTGCTCAGATCCGCGGCGCTGACGTCGTGCCCGCGTCGTTTCAACGCGTCCACGAACGCCGCCTGATGCGCGCGGTGCGCCTCGCGCTTCCTCGCGGCGAGGAGCTCGTACGGCGCCGGGCCGCCGCCGGCTTGGCCGTCCATCTGCTTGAGCAAGACGTCGATGCTCTGCGTGTCGAACATCTCCTCCGCGTCCTCCTCCTCTTCGTCTTCCTCGAATTCGTCGGGCGCGGCGACCGCCGCCGCGCGGGATCGGTCGAGGGGGTCGACGGGGGCGGCGGCGGACGGGCCAGCGCGCGCGTCGTCGTCGTCGCCGTCGTCGCCGGCATCGCCGTCGTCGCCGTCGTCGCCGTCGTCGTCCTCGTCGTCGTCCTCGTCCTCGTCGTCCTCGTCGCCGCCGCGGTCGAGCGCGAACGCGACGCCTCGATTGCCTCGGGCGGGGGCTCCCGCGTTCCCCGCCGCCGCGCGCGCGGCCCACTCGTCCTCGTCGTCCGTAACGTCATCCTCCTCGTACGTCTCGAAGACGTCGTCATCGTCGTCGTCGTCCCTCATGTCTCCGCGTGCGGCGCGCTGTCGTGAAGGCGCGCGCCGATGTGGTCGCGACGCGTCAGAATTCGCTGAGTCGCTGCGGGTGGTTGTTGGTTTCTCGACGCTGCTGGACACTGAGCTTCAAAATAAATGACCGGCGGGGAGACGTCGTCCTGTTCTACTAAAGGTGTCACCGTTGCAATCCGAGCAGAACGCTCGTTAGTTATCTATCGCCGACGTTTCCGTTCGCGCGTCGAAAATGAATTACCCCCACCCTCTCACCCTCTTCTCTCCAAGTCTTCGTCGTCGCGCTCGCGCGCCGCCGCCGCCGCCCGCCGCCCGCGCCCGCGCCCGCAACCTTCTCGACCTACTCGACCTTCGCGACCTTCGCGACCTCCTCCTCCCTCCTCCATCGTCGAGTCGATAATCGATCATCACGCCCCCGTCTGTTGCTCCTGCATGTACACACGGTACCGCGCGCGCCGCTTCGCGTCCTGCTGCTCCTGCGACCGCTGCCTGTACGCCTTGAGATCCTTGCACCGCGGCACCGGGCAGTTGGCGTCGTTGCACCCGTTGGCGTGCACCTGCAGCAGCGTCCACATCTTCCGACACAGCTGGCACCCCCCCGCAGCCTTCAGCTGGCAGTTCGCCGCGTGCTTGAAGAGATGCTTCACCTTGGTGCAGTTCGGCGACCCGCAGTTCGCGTCCTTACACCGCGTCGCGTGCACGAGCAGCTCCATCGTGCGTTGGATCTGCTCCGCGCGCACGCGTCTGTCCTCCTCCGTCATCCCCGGCCCGCGGTCGCTTCTCCCGCCGCTTCGCACGAGCGGGTGTTCGTGGCCCTTCATGCGCTTGCAGTCGTCGCAGATGTCAAAGTCCGGGCACGTCTCGCATCGCCACCCCTTGCCGGGCTCGAGCTCGCGTTGACAGCTGTTGCACGTCGCCACGAACGCGGGCTCGGACGGGTTGTTGAGGTGATACAACACCATCATCGTCGTGTGCTTGGCGCGTCGAAGCGAGTCGAATTGGAAGTGGTTCCCTTGGCACAGCGAGAGGAACGCCTGTCGCGTGTCGAAAAACTCCGAGTTGATCACCTCGTCGCTCTCCTTGACGTCCGGCAGCGGGTCCACGCGTTCGCACACGAGATCCCGCCCCGTCGTGAGCTTCTTCTCGTGCGACTCCAACGCCTGCTCCACGTCGTAGCACTCCTGGCACAGCTCAAAGGCGGCGCCCGACGCCGACGGCGTGGAGTCGTACCACCGGTTGTCGTCCGCGATGCACTTCCTGCACTGCGTGCACTGGTGCGCGAGGTGGACCATGATGAAGTCGTGACGCATCGTGTGGATCGTCGTCCCGAGCTTCTTCATGAGCTCGACGTCGAGCTCAGCCTCGGGGGTGCCGACGCCCAGGCGTTTGCCCTTGCCCGTCTTCCGCGCCGTCGCCGTCGTCTGCTTAGCGCTCTTGCCCTTGTTCTTCTTCGCGAGCTCGGCTTGTTCCTTCTGGATGCCCGGGATCCAGTCCTCCGCGACGCCGGGGAAGTAATCGCCGTCGAAATACGGCAGCTCCGTCGCGGACGCGATGTCGTGGTTCTGGTTCCCGAGGTGAAACTCGTCGTATAAATTCTGGAGCGACAGGACGATGCCCTCCTTTTGCGCCTGCCTCAACATCTTGAGGTACCACTCGCGGAGCTTGTCGCTCTTCGGCGTCTTCTGCTCCTTCGGGTGGCAGTACAAGATGTAGTCCTCGCCTTGGAACGGCGGGCACGCCCAGATGAAGCACGACGTGAACCCTCGCTGTTTGATGTACTGCAGGTACCCGATCAAAATCTGATGGTAGCAATACGTCCGCAGCGCGCAGCCTTCGCCCGTCGCGACTTGAATCCCGCTCGGGCGGAAGTACTTCACGCTGTCGAGGTAGGACAAGTACACGCGCCGGTTGTTCGGCGCGGGGCAGTCGCTGCCGTACTCCTGGACGTAAATGCCGAGCAAGCACACGTCCACGCCCTCGGTCTTTTGGAACAAGAGTAAAACCTTGCTCCGGTACGGAAATCGCTCCGGAAAGTTTTGGTCCTTGAAGGCGTCTTTGAAGTTCTTCTTCACCTCGAGCGTCTTCTCGACGCTGGAGACGACGCGGATGACGAGACCATCCGCGGCGGGGATCTCCTCGATGGGCTTCCCGAGCAACTTCGCGCGTTCGTTCCGCTCGTGCGTCATCACCTTCTTCAGTCTCTCCTCCAAGAAGAACGACAACCGAGTGTGCGGGAGCTCCGACGCCGGGAGCTGCGACGACGGCCGGTTCGTCGTCGGCGCGCGCTCCTTCTTATCCAACTGCGATAAGATGCAGCTCGGGCACGTGAACGGCGCCTCCCCGCCGGTGTTCTTCCTCCCGTTGAACAGCACGCAAATCTGGTGGTACCAGCAGTTGCAGTAGTCGCACTGCACCCACGGCTCTTCCAAGTCGTCGTCGTTCTTCTTCTTCGCGAGCTGATTCTTCGGGTACTTGACGCCCTCCACCTCGATCGAGCCTTGAATTTGGTTGTAACACGGGTTACACCACGCGTCTTTGCGCACTTCCCCGCCGGTGACGTGCGGTGGGATGTGGTAGAAAACCTGCCCGCGTTTGATCCGCCCGACGCACGCGTAGCAATACAACGGCGGCGGCTCAAACGTCAGCCGCTCGACGCCGCACGCTTGGCACGCCGACTCCGTCGCGCCGGCGATCGCCTTCTCGCTCTCCGCGTCGCGTCTTCTCGCGGACATCGGCTGCCCTTTCGCCGCGGTGACGTCCTTGTCCGCGAGACGCAGCGACGCGAGGTGCGTGCGCACCTCCTCCGGGGAGAAGCACTCCATGAGCGACGTCCCTTCCCCGCCCGGGCGCTTCGTGCCGACGGTGCCCTTGACTTGCGTCGGCGGCGGCATCATGACGCCGCCGTCCATCCTCGCGCGTTTCGCCGCGGGCCCGCCCTGCTGATGCATCTGCTGCTGCTGCGCCTGCATCATCGCGTGCGACCGCTGCTTGATCATCGCGCTTCGCACGGGGCCGCAGACCGGGCACCGCGCGTCCTTGCAGTTTTGGTGGTGCTTCAGGAGCTCCCTCGACGCGATGCACCGCGGATACTCGCACCGCGGGTTCAAGCACTGCAACACGTGCTTCCACAGATCCTTCGCGACGTGGCACTGCTGCGTAAGTTGGCACTTCCCCTCCGGCGCTTGGCACTTGCTCGCGTGCCGCAAGAACAGCAGCCAGCGCTGCTGCTTCACGATGTACGCCTTTTTGATCTGGTCCTCCGTCATGGGCTGCCCTCCGTTCGCCGCCTGCGCTTGCTGCGGCGCCCCGCGTCCGCCGCCTCTGCCTCCCATGCCGCCTCTGCCGCCCATGCCGCCTCTGCCGCCGCCGCCCATCATCGCCTGCTGCTGCTGCTGCTGCTGCTGCGCGATCATCGCAGCCTGCTGCGCTTTCTGGTGCTTCGCGATCTGCGCTTCCTGCGCCTTGGTCGGCTTCTTCCCGGGCTTGACGTTGACCCCCGCCGCCGCCATCGCCGCCGCGCGCTGCTGCGCCTGCTGCTGCTGCTGCATCATCATCGCCTGCTGCTGCTGCTGCTGCTGCTGCATCATCATCTGCTGCTGCTGCGCCGCGGTCATCCCGCCCGGGCCTTTCATCGCGACGTTCCCGACGCTGACGCCCTGCGCGGCGGCGCCTCGAATCACCGGCGCGCCGTTGCTCATGATCATCCCGCCCATCCCGCCCCCCCCCATCATCCCGCCAGGGTCTTGCTTCATCTGCATCATCATGTTCGGATCGTTCGGGTTCGGTTGCATCCCTCCGGTTCCGGGTTGACCCCCTGGCTGGACCATCTGCATGGTCGGTTGACCGCCGACGCCGCCGACGCGTCCGACGCCGCCGCCGGGTTGCTGCGCGCCGCCGCCTTGACGCGGCCGCGCCACCATGATCCGCGCGACAGCTTGCAACCGCGCCTCGAGCGTCGCCTCGTTGCAGTACTCCTCCTGAGACGAACGATAGAAGTGGAGGGATCGCGTCGTGAGGGATGGGAAGAATGTCGGACGGTCGGACGACACGCGGCGGCGATAACCCAAGCCGAAAGGGTTATGGTTTTTTCGGCGCCCGGACGCGCGGCGTCCAAGATGATGCCGTGGGGTCGACGCCGAGGTTCAAACGCGGCCGCGATCGCGGCGTCGACGCCGCGACGCGTCGTACGACGATCATTTCCGCGGAACGATCGCGATCGGGGCGCGATCGAGGTCGGATTGACCGCGCCGCGGGCGCCGGTTGGATGGCATTTTTTCGAAAACGACGAGCGCGAGGGTCGCCGATCGATCGTTCGCGCCGCGCGGACGCACCTTGCTGCGCGCGCCTCGGTACACCGCCTCCTCCAGCCTCAACACGAAATCCGGGAGCTTCTGCTGCCACTCTCGCGTTTCGCTCGGTTTCCTTTGGCGGAAAAGTTTCAGGCTGCGTCCGATCGGGCGAGGGGTGCGACGGTCAGCCGAGCGCTCTCGATCGATTTCGCGCAAGAAGACGCGAGAAACACAAACAGAACGCGCGCGAGGAGAAAAAAAATAGGGTTCGCGTTCAGCCATCGCGGGCGACGTTCGCGCGGACGTACATGTGCTGAATCAACACCTTCCGCTGAGGAATGTCCGCGTCGCTCTGCCAGGTCTTCCACTGCGTCCCCGCGGAGCCTTGAGACGGCATCCCGCCCACGGGCTGCGGCCCGGAGGCGCCGTTTCCGGGGCCCTGCATCGCGCTTTAAAAACCAAACGCGCGCGCGCTCGCTTCGAATCTGAGAAGAAACGCGGTCGCCGCGATCTCCGGCGACGCCCCCCCCCGCGCGATCGACGCGCGCGCCTTTCCCTACACTCGAACCGAACGCGTCCTAACGCGTCTCGAGTGGGTAAAGGACACCACGCGGGCGCGAGTCGCGTGTCGATCCGCGCGAACCGCGCGCGTTTAACCCCACCCCGCGCTGCTTCGCGGAAAAATACGCGCGCGCGGACGCCTCGCGCGCGGTCAAGAAGTGTAGAAGTGCGCGTTCGCGCGGTCACGTGACCCTCTCGACGCGACGCGCGCGCGCGTCATCGCTTTCAGTTGATCGGCAAAGCTCTCATCGACCCGTTCGTTGATCGAGTGGAGCGATCCGCGTCACAGTCTATCAGTTCTTCCCATCACAACGGGTGAGTCACTCGCGCGCGCTCACCCGCTGGTCGTTACTCCCGTCGGCACGCGCGCCCACGCGCGCGAGAACGCACGGAAGCGACCCCGCGACCGCGCGACGCGCGCGCTGCCCGCGAACCGCACGCGCTCGACACCGAGCGAACGCGCGCGCGCGCGCGGGACGCGAGACGCGCGACGCGCGCGGGATAAGCGCGACAGCGATCGATCCATCACGGATGGCGACTCTCGCGTCGCTGGGCGCGACGAGCGTCGCGCCGCGCGCCGCGGCGCCGCGACGGGTCGCGAACGCGCGCGGCGTCGCGCGAGCGCCGCCGTCGCGCGGCGTCGCGCGATGCGCGAAAAGAGGGGAGAGCCGCGGCGATCGCGCGCTCGCGCGCGCGTGGGACGCGCGCGACGGACGCCGCGCGCGCGGGGGGGAACGCGGTGACGCGGCGGCGGCGCGCGCGCACGCCGCCGGCGCGCGCGCTTTCGAGGCGCGACGCCACCGCGGAAGCGGCGTCGCGCACGCCGCCGCGGGGGCGGTCGACGGCGGCGACGCGTCGGGGAGCACGCCGGTGCGTCATTCGCGCGGTCCCATCCCTCCCGTCGCGTCCGTCGTCGTCCTCGAACGCGCGGTGGTCCCGAACTTCTTCGCGAGAAGATCGATCTCTCGTCGCGACCACCGAATCAATCTCTCGCCCGCCGACTGACCGAACGACCGACGCTCCGCGCGCCCGTCCACCGCGTCCACCCATTCCCCCCATCAATCCGCGCGTCCACCAGGGCGTCACGATCGTTAAGCCCAAAGTGAGCGCGGGGAAGCTCCAGACTCGAATCGCGTCCGCGCTCGTCCTCGGCGCGGCGGGCGCCGGCGTCATCGTCGCCGGCGGCGTCTCCTTCGCGCTCTTCATGAGCCTCGCGTCGTTCCTCGCGTCGAAGGAGTACTTCACGCTCGCGTCGAACATGTCCGTGGAGCTGCCGTACCCGCCCGAGGAGTGGGTGAACACGATGTGCGTCGCGATGTGCACCGCGTTTCCGATCATCTTGTTTTCGTGCGGGGGCAAGCTGAACGTCATCGTGCAGACGATGATGGGCGCGTACGGCGTCACCGCGACGCTGCTCATGACGAAGCAAAAAGACCCGCACTTTTCGCAGTTCACGAGCGTGATGTTCGGGTTCTTCTACTGCGGGTTTCTTCCGAGCTTCTGGGTGAAGCTTAGAGCGCTCGCGTGGGGCGCGACCGCCAGCGCGGGCGCCGGGAGCACCGGCAGCGCGTTCATCTCGGCGTGGCCCGCCGCGTTCGGAGGCCCGGGGGTGTGGACCACGGGACTCATCGCGACGATCATCGCGGTTCTGTGCATCATCGCGTCCGACGTCGGCGCGTACGTCGTCGGAAAGACGTTCGGGAAGCATCAGTTGATTCCGTTGTCCCCGAATAAGACGATCGAGGGCGCGGTGGGCGGCCTCGTCAGCACCGTCGGCGCCGCGTTCGCGCTGCGGTGGCTCCTCGGGTGGCAAGCCGGGGTGGTGCAGACGACGATGCTCGGCTGCGTCATCTTCTGGTCCGCGGTCGCGGGCGATCTCATGGAGTCCGTGATGAAACGGAACGCGAACATGAAGGACAGCGGGAACATCATTCCCGGCCACGGCGGGTTCCTCGATCGCTTCGACTCGTATCTGTTCACGGGAATCGCGGTGTACTTTTTCATCGTCACCGTGATGCCCGCGTGGTTCCAGGGCGTCGTGCTGTGATCTGATCGAAACGCGATCAGATCACGTCGCTCGTGTTGTGTTGAGTTGATTGATGCGATACGATACGTCGCGCGCGCGGCGTGACATCGCGTGCGCGTCGTCGCTCACGTCACGCGCGCACCCTTCTCTATACTATGTTGTGTATCTAAAGTTTAGTTTATGCATCATCCGCGCCGTCGCGGCGGCGTTGGTTTCGCGGCGACGAGGTAGTGCGTCGTCCCAAAGTGATACGCGCGGTGCTCGATGATCTCCAACCCCGCGTCCTTCACGATCTGAGGGATGTCCCTGTTCCAGTAGCACCCCCACTTCGCCGCGTGCGCGGTCGCGTGCGCGTCCAGGATGTTCGAGAGCCATCCGTGCGCGTCGCTTCTGCCGTGCTCGAGGAGGAACAGCCGGCCGCCGCCACCGCCGTCGCCGCCGCTTATACCGCCGCTTTTACACACCCTCGCCATCTCTCGCAGCGTCGCGACCGGGTCTTCGTAGCTGCACAGCCCAAACGTGTCGACGACGGTGTCGAACGATCCGGTCTTGAACTTCATCCGCGCGGCGTCGTCGACCTTGACGTCCAGCTTCGCGAAGCGCGCGCCGCCGCCGCCGCGTGGGCCGCGCGACGCTTCGCCCTTCGCCCTGCACACGTCCACCATGGGCTCGGAGCAGTCCGTCGCGGTGAGCTTCGTCCCCGCCGGGTAGTACGCGAAGTTTCTTCCCGTTCCCGCGGCGACTTCTAAGACCTGATGCGCGCGACGAAGGAGCGATGAGTGAGGCGTGAGCGACGCGGAGAGATGAGCGACTCGAGAAGAAAAACGAATCGATGGACGCGGACGCGCACCTCGCCCTTGGCCTGCCGCATCATCCACCATCGCATCGCTTTGATCCCGGTCAGGAGCTCGTGCCACTCGAGCTTCTCGTCGAACTCTTCCGCGAGCGCGTCGTACGCCGCGCGCCGCCTCGCCTCCTCCACCGCCGGGGACGCCGCCGACGACGACGACGACGACGACGTCTTCCGCCCGCCCGCGCGTCGTCCTCCTCCTCCTCCTCCGCGCCGGACGTCCGCGTCGTCGTCGCAGTGCGGGCACGGCCGCGGCGTCGCGCCGAGCATCGTGCCGTATCCCACCGCGGCGCCGCCGACGCACGCGGCGGCGCCGCCGAACGCGCCGAGGAGCGTCAGCACCGGCCGCATCCTCGAGACGCGCGGTGCGAACTGAGCGCGATGATGCAGTCGTCGAGGCGTCACCGTCTGATGAATAGTTTCGCGGGAGCTGCGTGGACAGACGAGCGCGCGCGCGGCACGTTCGGGTCGCGACCGACGTCCACGCCGCGATTCCACCCGACGCGGAGACGCGCGCCGGGATGACGCGCGCCGTCGACGCGCGACTCCGCGGCGCGCGCGCGAGGCGCTGACGCGACGGACGCGTCCTAGCTAGGAGGAACCGACACCGAGATCTCGTCGACGAAACATGGCACCTCCCCCCGCCGATCGTCCGCCGCGACCGCGACGTCGCGCGCCGCCGGTCCCCGCCGTCGTCCGATGCGCGTACCCCGCCATCGCGTCCCTGAGGGAGTGCGTCTACTCCGTCTGCGTCCTCGCCGGGCTCCCGACGCCGGCGCTGACGCGCGACGGCGACCCGCCCGCGTATCTCGACGCGCTCCTTCGCCGGACGCTCGCGACGACGCGATCGCGCGCGCCGAAGCTGCCGCCGTGGACGACGTTCGAGTCGCGCTCGAGCGTCCGCGAGATCCTCGCGAGGACGCTCTCCGACATGTTCAAGGCGCAGAGCGTGCCGAGCAACGTGCTGTGCTACGGCGCGCGGCGGCGGACGCCCGCCTACGCGACGCGACCGGCGCCGGGGAGGGGTGCCAACTCTTTGGACGGCTTCCTCGACGTCGACGTCGCGCACGCGTCCGCGGCGAGAGAGGCGCTGACGTCCGGCGTCTCCGGGGAGGCGTGGGCGCTGCTGCTCTCGCGCGTCGGAGACGACGTGCTGGCGCATCTCCTCGCGCACGGCGTGATCTTCGCGCCGACCGGGGACGAGTCCGGGGCGCATCTCCAGCTGTGCGGGACGCCGCTGTCGCACACCGCGCGAGGGGTCTCGGCGGCGGCGTTTAAGCGAAGAGCCGCGCTGGCCGCCGCGGGGAGAGGGCGCGGTCGCGGCGGTCGCGGCGGTCGCGGCGAGAGAGGTGATACCGGCGACGCCGCCGCGGTCGGAGGAGGGAGAGGCGGCGGCGGTCGCGGCGGACGAGGACGCGG
>MDSW01152274.1_pt1 | contig 15656 bp, 16 predicted proteins | sample 811171 | NCBI WGS metagenome assembly MDSW01 (sample SAMN05326641, study PRJNA326480) | marine metagenome | isolation source: seawater | place: Atlantic Ocean: North West | collected 2012
TATATATATAAAATTCTTAAAATAAATAATAGTTGTACAAATATTTTTTTTAATATTAATAGATATTTTAAATTTGAAATTATAAAATTATATCAATTATTTATGTCAAACTGGATATATGTCTGTGATAAAAATGAGATAGACTTTGAAGATTTAAAGAGTTTTGAACACCAAAACAAAACATACTGTATTTATCATATAAAAGATGGTTTTTTTGCCACAGATGGTATTTGCACTCATGAAGATGTTAGCCTCGAAAACGGCATTGTAATAGACGATGAAATTGAATGCCCAATGCATCAAGGCGTTTTTAATATTAAAACAGGAAAGGTAGTTCTGGACCCTCCTTGTGATGATTTAAAAACATTTCCAATTAAAGTTGAAAATGACAAAATTTATATTGATTTAGATTAAATTTAAGTAAAATTAATCAATTTTAATTAAAATTTAATAACCTAACTTATAAGTTTGATGTATAGAAATTCAGATATTATAAAGGTTAAATGAAATTAGTTATTGTTGGCACAGGTTATGTGGGTTTAGTTTCGGGAGCCTGCTTTGCTGAATTTGGTTATGAAACTGTTTGTGTTGATAAGGATAAACAAAGAGTTGAAATACTAAAAACTGCAAAATGTCCATTTTTTGAACCAGGAATGGATGAGTTACTTGAAAAACACATTAAACAAACTGAATTGCTGAAATTTTCAGATTCATTAAAAGAATCAATGAAAGGTGCAAATATCGTTTGTATTACAGTTGGTACGCCATCAAAAAGATTAGAAGATGAAGCTGATTTAACTTCAGTTTGGGAAGTTGCAAAAGAAATAAGTAAAGAAATCAATGAATATTGCCTTGTTGTAACTAAATCAACAGTCCCTGTTGGCACCACTAAAGAAATAAAAAAAATAATTTTATCAAATGTTAGCGAGGAAAAATTTGATGTAGTATCTAATCCAGAATTTTTAAGAGAGGGCAGTGCAATTCATGATTTTTTAAAACCTGATAGAGTAATAATTGGTACACAAACTGAAAAATCAAAAAAAATTATGGAAGAATTATATAAACCATTATCACTTATTCAAACACCAATTATTTCAACTTCTATAGAAGCTTCAGAAATTATAAAATATGCGTCAAATAGTTTTTTAGCAACTAAAATAGGTTTTATTAATCAAATAGCAGATTTGTGTGAAGCTGTTGGTGCTGATGTTGAAGATGTTGCAAAAGGTATGGGTATTGACAAAAGAATTGGATCCAAATTTTTAAATGCAGGACCTGGATACGGTGGGTCATGCTTTCCTAAAGATGTGAAAGCATTTTTTTCTACAGCAAAAAAATATAATGTAGATTTTTCAATTATTAATGCTGTTAATAGCTATAATGAAATACGTCCAGATCAAATTGTAAAAAAAATTTTAAATACTAAAAAATATAATAATGAATCTAAAATAGCTATTTTGGGATTAAGTTTTAAACCAAATACTGATGATATTCGTGAGTCCACATCAATTAAAATAGCAAATCTTTTATTAAGAGAAGGAATTAAAATAAATTGCTATGACCCAGCTGCGATGGATAATGCTAAAAAACAATTTCCTAATTTTATTTATTGTCAATCTGCATATGATGCATGTGTAAAAGTAGATGCAATAATTATTTGTACAGAATGGAATGAATTCAGAGAATTAAATTTTTTAAAAATAAAAGAAAATTTAAATCAATCAATAATTTATGATTTGAGAAATATTTATAATAAATCTAATTTAGAAAAAATTGGCTTTACATATTATGGCATTGGCAAATAATTTTTCAATTGTAAACTTTGATCCTGAAGTTCTAAGAGAATATGATATTCGAGGAGTAGTTAATAAAAATATTAATGAAGACACAGCATACACTATAGGTAGAGTTTACGGCGAAATAGTCTCTTTAAAATCAGAATCAAATGCAGATTTGTGTGAAACTGTTGTTGTTACCGGATATGATGGAAGATTAACATCGCCTAAATTGCATGCTGCTTTAAATTGTGGACTTCAAGATTCAGGAGTCAAGGTCTATGATGTTGGTATGGGACCAACCCCTATGATATATTTTGCTCATCATTATTATGACAGTGATGCAGCAGTGATGGTGACAGGTTCTCATAATCCATCTGAATACAATGGCTTTAAAATGGTTATGAATAAAAATCCATTTTATTCAAAAGATATTCAAAATTTACAAACAATTATTAATGAAAACTCACTAGAAAAAAAAATAGGAGCTATTGATAAATTAGATATTAAAAATGATTACATTAACAGAAATTTAAAAAATATTAAAATAAACAAACGACTGAAAATAGCTTGGGACACAGCTAATGGAGCTATGGGATCAGTAATCAAAGATTTATTATGTAAATTACATAATACAGATAATATTATTATAAATGAGGAAGTTGATGGCAATTTTCCAAATCATCATCCTGATCCAACAGTTCCAAAAAATATGGAGCAATTAATAAAAGTAGTAAAGGAAAATAAATGTGATTTAGGATTAGCTTTTGATGGAGATGGTGATCGACTAGGTGTTGTAGATAATGAAGGTAAAATAATCTGGGCAGACCAATATATGTTAATTTTGTGTAATGAAATGGCAAAACTTTATGATAATCCAAAAATAATCATGGATGTAAAGTGTAGCAAAGTATTTTTTGATGAGGCCAAAAAACTACCTTGCGATCCAATTATGTATAAAACAGGTCACTCTCCTATTAAAGAGAAAATGAAAGAGTTAAAATCTCCTTTATCTGGTGAAATGAGCGGGCATGTTTGTTATGGAGATGATTTTTTTGGCTATGATGATGCTATTTATGTTGCTTTGCGGTTACTAAAAATTATTGGAAATCAGAATCATAAATTGAGTGAATTAGTCTCACAATTTCCCAAAACATTTTCAACACCCGAAACTCGTTTTGATGTAGATGAAAAAAGAAAATTTAAGATTATAAATGAAATTAAAGCGAGATTAATAAATACTGATTTAAACATAATAGATATTGATGGCATAAGAGCAGAAAGTAATGATGGGTGGTTTTTAATAAGAGCAAGCAATACTCAAAATCAACTTACTTGCCGTGTTGAATCAGTAACGGAAATTGGTTTTAAATTGCTTATTGATATGGTTGAAAATCAATTATCTTTGAGTAACATTAAGTTCAAATTTACAATCTAACAAAACAATCTCTTTTGTATTTTTTTAATCTTTTGCATGCATTATAAGCTTCTTTTTTTGAAAAATTTTCAAATCGAGACTCATAAAGTTTTTTCTCTCCAATCTTAATTTCTACAACACTTGCCCTTTTTTTATTTGTTGTTTTAGGATATTTTTTTTTGATAAGTTTTAGTTGCTTATCGGCATTATTTTTAAATTTGAATGTTCCAACTACAATCGAGTATAGGTTTTTTGAATTTTTAATAGTATTAGTTGATTTATTAGCATCTTCATTTTTTACGACTATTTCTTTACTTTTTTTAATATTTAATTTTTCAAATTGTTTATCCATTATTATTCTAAGGGAATTATCTCTTTGTTTTCCTGAGTCACCTCCAAAAATAACTCCAATCAATCTTTTATTTTTTCTTACAGCTGAAAATGCTAATTGAAATCCTGAAGCACTAATATAGCCAGTTTTAATACCATCTGCACCTTGGTAATTTTTCATTAATTTATTATGTGTTTTATATGTTTTATCTTTCCATTTAAATTTTTCAGTTTTAAATAATTTATATTGTTCAGGAAAGTTTTTAATTAAGGCATGTGATAGTACCGCTATATCTCTAGCAGTGGTCATCTGAGCCCTATTAGGTAAGCCAGATGCATTTTTAAATTTAGTATTTTTCATTCCTAGTCCATAAGCATATTCAGTCATTAGTAATGCGAATTTTTTTTCTGTACCACTTATATTTTCTGCAATTACAGTAGCTACATCATTCGCAGATTTAATTATTAATGCCATTATTGCATCTTCTACTTTAATTGAAGAACCTTCTTCTAGATATAATTTACTAGGAGAGCGATTAGCAGCAGTTTTTGATACTCTCAATAAGCTTTCATTTTTTAACTTGTTTTTTTTTAAATAATCGAAAACAATGTATAAAGTCATTATCTTTGTTAAAGATGCCGGATAATTTCTAGTATCTGCATTAATTTCAAATAATACATTTTTTGTATCATAGTCTATTACTATAGCTGCTTTTTTTGAATGAGATTCTAATGGATAGCTAATTATTATTAAAAAGATAATTGAGTAGAGAGTTTGATGTAGAATTTTCATTTTTATTTCAATAACATATCAAAATGGATCCTAACAAAAGAAAAATAACTTTAAATTTTGTAAAAAGTGACTATTTATATAATTAAAATGAATACTGATCCAAACCAAACAAACAATGAAAACAATGATTTTCAAAGAGGTTTATTACTTGAAAAAGAGCCAAAATTAAAAAAACCATCAATGTATAATGTTTTGTTGTTAAATGATGATTATACCCCTATGGAGTTTGTAGTAGTTGTTTTAGAAAAAATCTTTAATAAAAAACAAGAAGAAGCAACACAAATTATGCTTCATATTCATAAAAATGGAGTAGGGGTATGTGGAACCTATACATACGAAGTTGCTGAGTCTAAATGCAAGGCAGTAATAGATTATTCAAAAAAAAATGAACATCCACTTCAATGCACAATGGAGAAATCATAATGCTATCATTAAGTTTAGAAAAAACCTTAAAAGAAGCATACGAATTAGCTACAGTGAAAAAACATGAATTCGTTACATTAGAACATCTTTTATATTGTTTAATTGAAGATATCGATGCTCTTAGTGTTTTAAATGCATGTGACGTAGATATCGCTACTTTAAAAGAAAGAATTAATAATTTTATAGACAATGATTTAAAAAGTTTAAATGATAATTTTAATGGCGAACCTAAATTAACTAATGGTTTCCAAAGAGTATTGCAAAGAGCTGCAATTCATGTGCAATCAAGTGGAAGAGAATCTGTTACTGGTGCAAACATTATTGTTGCTTTATTTTCTGAAAAAGAAAGTCACGCTGTTTATTTTTTACATCAACAAAATATGAGTCGTTTAGATGCTGTACAATACATATCTCATGGCATTTCAAAAGTAAGTGAAGTATCTGAAATGGATGAATCTAATAATGAAAAAAACAAAGATAATAATGCCAAAAGACCTCCAAAAAAAGCTCTTGAACAGTTTTGTATAAATTTAAACAATAAATCAATTAACGGTAAAATAGATAAATTAATAGGCAGAAAGGATGAATTAGATAGAACAATTCAAATTTTGTGCAGAAGGCAAAAAAATAATCCAATTTTTGTTGGTGATCCAGGTGTAGGCAAAACTGCAATTGCTGAGGGATTAGCAAAACGAATAGTTGAAAAAGAAGTTCCAGATGTAATGCAAGACGCAGTTATTTATTCACTAGATATGGGATTGTTATTAGCAGGCACTAGATACCGTGGTGATTTTGAAGAGCGCCTTAAGGAAGTTCTTAAAGAACTTCAAAATGAACCTAAATCAATATTATTTATTGATGAAATTCACACTGTTATAGGAGCGGGAGCAACTAGTGGCGGATCAATGGATGCTAGTAACCTATTAAAGCCATCATTAGGTAGCGGCACATTAAGGTGCATTGGATCTACAACTTACAAAGAATTTAAAAACTACTTTGAAAAAGATAGAGCACTTGCAAGAAGATTTCAAAAAATTGATATTAAAGAACCTACAAAAGAAGAATCAATTAAAATTTTGAATGGCTTAAAACCATACTATGAAAAGCATCATGAAATTAAATTTTCATCAGATGCAATTATAAGTGCTGTTGATTTATCTAATAAATTTATTTCTGATAGAAAATTACCAGACAAAGCTATAGATGTTATAGATGAAGCAGGGGCCTCTCAGTATTTACTTGCACCATCAAAAAGAAAAAAAATTATTACTTCTAAAGACATTGAGTCTGTTATAGCTTTGATGGCCCGCATCCCACCTAAAACTGTAAATAAAAATGATAAAGAAAATTTAAAAAACCTCGAACGTGATCTAAAGAATTTTGTTTTTGGTCAAGATAAAGCTATTGAGGAATTAGCATCATCAATCAAACTGGCCAGAGCTGGTTTAAGAGAAGATGGCAAACCAATAGGCTCTTATTTATTCTCTGGACCAACAGGAGTTGGTAAAACTGAAGCTGCTAGACAATTAAGCAAAACCCTAGGAATTAAATTGCTTAGATTTGATATGTCAGAATACATGGAACGCCATACAGTAAGCAGACTTATAGGTGCACCCCCTGGTTATGTAGGGTTTGATCAAGGAGGGTTACTAACAGACGGTATAGATCAAAACCCGCACAGTGTTTTACTTTTAGATGAAATAGAAAAAGCTCATTATGATTTATTTAATATACTTTTACAAGTTATGGATTATGGAAAATTAACAGACCATAATGGAAAAACTGTTGATTTTAGAAATGTAGTATTGATTATGACAACTAATGCTGGTGCAATAGATATTTCAAAAAAAAGAATAGGTTTTAATTCAAACAGATCAAAAGAAGATAATACAGAAGCAATTAATAAAATCTTTTCACCTGAATTTCGTAATAGAATTGATTCAATTATACATTTTAATCATTTAGATAGAGAAATTGTTCTATCTATAGTTGATAAATTTATTATTGAAGTTGAAGCACAACTTGAAGATAAAGGTGTAAGTTTATCAATAGATCAAGAAGCTAAAGAATTTTTAGCTGATGAGGGTTACGATGAAGTGTATGGAGCAAGAGAGTTAAGCAGGATAATTCAAGAAAAAGTTAAAAAACCAATGGCAGAAGAATTAATTTTTGGCAAATTATCAAAGGGTGGTCATGTTGAAATTGGTATAAAATCAAAGAAAATATTTTTTAATTTTTATGATAAACAGAACTTTAAAAAAGAATTAGTATAATGATTTGTAAGGGGCAAATTGTTCAAGATTTTCTTTCTCTGAATTAATTAACTCTGTTTCTTTATTTAAAAAATTATTAATTACACTTCTAAACTCTTGATTTTTTATCCAATGAGCGCTCCAAGTTTTTTTAGGCATATAGCCTCTTTGTAATTTATGTTCACCTTGAGCTCCCGCTTCAACTATTTTAATTTTATTTTTAATTGCAAAATCTATAGCTTGATAGTAGCAAAGCTCAAAATGTAGAAAAGGTATATCATCAGTAGTGCCCCATAAACGACCATATAAATGAGATTTGCTAATGAAGTTTAAAGCTGCAGCTACCATATCTGTTTTGTTAAATGCAATAATTAACAACATTTTTTTTCTGAAAGAGTTTAATAATTCAAAGAAAAATTGTTTATTTAAATAAGATGATCCCCATTTTCTTCCAGTTGTATCTAAGTAACACTGATAAAAAAAATTCATATGATTTTCTTTTATATCATCACCCTGTAAAATTTTTACTTCAAGATTATTATTAATTAAACATCCTCTCTCTTTCTTTATTTGCTTTCTTTTTCTAGATGAGAGTGTGTTTAAAAAATCATTAAAAGAATTATAACTATTATTTTGCCAATGAAATTGAATGCCTTGCCTAATCATAATATTTTGATCTAAAGTCCATTGTGATGGATCTGAAATAAAGTTAAAGTGAAGAGATGAAACATTAATTTTATTAGCTTCATTAATTATATTATCTAAAACTTTCTGTCTTTTTTTATTTTTTTCTTTAATTTTCTTATTTAATATAATTCTTTCACCAGTAACTGGTGTAAATGGAATCGCAGATTGTAATTTAGGATAATAGTTTATGCCATATCGATGATAAGCTTCAGCCCAGGAATGATCAAAGATATATTCTCCAAAAGAATGACTTTTAATATAAATTGGACAAGCAGCAATTATATTATTTTTTTTATCTTTTTCAACATAGTGATGAGGCTGCCAACCTGTTTTATTAGAGGCACTATTACTAGATTCTAGTGCTGATAAGAATTCATATTGTAAAAAAGGATGATCATCCTGAATGCAAGCATTCCAATCTTCTTTATTTAATTTATTAATAGAAGAATAAAAATCAAAATCACTATTTAGTGATGACATGCTATCTTAATTTAATTATAGCATCGATTTCAACTGATATACCAAGCGGCAAGCTATTTGATCCAACTGCAAATCTTGTGTGCTTCCCATGATCACCAAATACTTTAACTAATAAATCAGATGCACCATTAATAACCTTTGGCTGATCAATAAAATCGCTATTACAATTAACAAAACCACCTAGTTTGATAAAAGTATCAAATTTATCCCAATTATTATTAATACCCTTTTTTAAATTAGCTATTATATTTATACAACATAGTTCAGCAGCTTTAATACCATTCTCAATAGAAACATCTTCTCCTACTTTACCTGTATAAATTATTTTTCCATCAATTGAGGGAGCTTGTCCTGAAATATACATTATATTATCAATTATTTTAAAAGGAATATAATTAGCAACAGCCATTGGAGGGTCAGGAATTATTAAACCTAATTTCTTGATATTTTCATCAAAGATGTGCATTAATTGTGTTATATAAAAAATTTTTGAGAGAAGGTAAAGAAAACAAATATGAAAAATGGTTTAAAAATATTTTTTCTGTGCCTAACTATCTCATTAGCATTATTAGGGAGAAACGTTATGGCAGATGATAAAAATGATATTATTCATATGACTCTAAAAGATGGAGTTGTTAAAATTGAGACTAGACCAGATTTAGCTCCAAAACATGTAGAGCAAATAAAAAAACTAATAAATGAAAAAAAATATGATGGAGTTGTATTTCATAGAGTTATAGATGGTTTTATGGCACAAACTGGTGATGTTGAGTTTGGTAACTCATCAAATGATAAATATAATTTATCAAGGGCAGGTACTGGTGGATCTAATTTACCTGATATACCAGCAGAATTCTCTAAAGCTAATCATGGCAAAGGAGCAGTATCAATGGCAAGAGCACAAAATCCAAACAGTGCTAATAGTCAATTTTTTATTTGTTTTAATGATTGCTCATTTCTTGATGGTCAATACTCGATATGGGGACAGGTTATAGAAGGAATGGAATTTGTAGATAATATTAAAAAGGGTGAGCCACCACAAGATCCAGACAAAATCATAGCAATGGAAATAGTAAAATAAAATGTTTGTAGCTGATTTGCACAATGATTTAGTGCAAAGGATTATGATCGGAGAAGATTTATCTATATCTACAGATCGAGGGCATTCAGATATACCTCGCCTAAAAGAATCTCCGATTGATTTGGAAATATTAATTATCTGGGTTTCAAATAAAACTTTAGAATTTAAGCATTTTGAAAAAGCTAATAAAATGTTCGATAAGTTGCTTGCTTTAGGACTTGTTGAAGATGTTATAATACCTAAAAATTTATCTGAAATTTTAGAATCTTATAAGCAAAATAAATTATCAATACCGATTTCAATGGAAGGAGGCGAGGCATTAGAAAATAAAATCGATAATTTATATCATTTCATAGATAGAGGACTTTTATATTTTGGCCCAACTTGGAATCATTCATTAGACTGGGTTAGCTCAGCATATGATGAAACTACAAATAAATCACAACTTAAAACTATAGGGTTAAACAAATTTGGCATTCAAGTTCTAAAAACATGTGAAGAAAATAAAGTTCTAATTGATGTATCCCACATAGGTGAAAAAAGTTTTTGGGATATTGATCAAAATTCATCCAAACCTTATATTGCTTCTCATTCTAGTGCTTATAAGATTTGTCCTCACTATAGAAATTTAAAAGATAATCAATTATTAGCTATTAAAAATAAAAAAGGTATGATTGGAATTAATCCATATCCATTTTTTATAGACTCAAATTTTGAAAAACGTGAAAAAAAAATTAGAAATGAATTTTCAAAAGATCTAGAGGAAATCAATAATAAATTTGAAGACAAATATGAAAAATGGATCAACAAGCAACATTTTTTACAAAAAAAACTTTCTAAAGTTTCTTCTAGTATTGATATATTTATAGATCATATAGATTATGTTGTTAAACTTGTAGGCATTGATTATGTTGGAATAGGTAGTGATTATGATGGACTTGATTGTTTGCCTAAAGGATGGAATGATTGTAAAGATCATAATGTAATAGTAGAAAAATTAGATAGTAGAGGATATAAAAATCAGGAAATAGAAAAAGTGATGGGAAAAAATTTTTTAAGAGTACTTGAAGAAATTAATTATTAATAAAATTGATATTACAACAAGTAAAGTGCCAGAAATTTTTTGTATGGTATTTACCCTTTTCTTGAAAAAATCTTTTAAATTATAGCTAGTTACTATCAGAGCTACTATAATATACCACACACAATCAATTGCGGATGCTGTGATAACTAAAATAGAATTTGTTAAAAAAGTTGAATCACTTCTTACAAATTGAGAAAATACTGCTGAAAACCAAATTAAAATTTTTGGATTCAAAATAGAAATTAAAAAACCTTGTAAAAAAGAATTAAGTTTATTCTGATTATTTTCAATTTTTAATTCTTCATTCTTTTGAAAAATAAATAAAACACCGAAGATAAATAAAAATATAATTCCTATAATTTGAATAGATTTAAAAATATAAATATTGGTTGTAAGTATTATAATTAAGCCAGTCACAGCAAATATTGCATATACTCCCATGCCTAATCCATGACCAACTGCACTCATTATACCTGCAAGGCGGCTATATTTTGTGCTATTTCTTATGATCAGAACTAAACTATAACCAGGTGACATTGCCCCTGCAACACATACAGCGACAAATTGTAACCAAAATACTAAAGTCATACTTTGGCTGTAATTTCTAAATATTTTTTGATTGTTTTTTCTAGACCAAACTCAAAAGTATCACAAATTAATGCATGACCTATAGAAACTTCTTTTATATTTTTTAATGATTTTAAAAAATAATCTAAATTTTCTAAATTTAAATCATGTCCTGCATTAAATTCTATATGAGGAAATTCAATATTAATAAATTTTGCAACATCTATATAAGGTTTTATAGCTTCAAGTTTATTTTTTGAAAAATTATGTGCATAATCAAAAGTATAAAGCTCAACTCTTTCAGCTGAAATTATGCCTAAATTTTCTAGTGTATTAATGGATGGATTTACAAATAATGAAACCCTAATATTATTTTTTTGAAAATCATTAACTACATCAGTTAAAAATTTTTTATTTTTTTCGCAATCCCAACCAAAAGATGATGTTAATGATCCTGGTGGATCAGGTACTAGGGTAACTTGCGCTGGTTTTATCTTTACTACTTTTTGTATAAAGTCATCTGATGGGTATCCCTCAATATTAAATTCTTTATTAGGGAATTTTGAAATTAAATTTTTTAATGGTTGCAAATCAGAAAACTTTGCATGTCTTTCATCTGGTCGGGGATGTACCGTAATTCCATCCACACTATACTTTAAACATTTTTCACTAATATCTAAAATATTAGGCTTATTAGCACCCCTTGAATTTCGAACTAATGCAAATTTATTAATATTAATACTTAAAGCTGTCATAATTATAAAAAATATAATTTAATATATCAGCAACATATGGTTCTAGCTAATAAATTAAATTTCTTTACCATATTTCTTAGACATCCATTCTTTAACTTTTGGATGTTTATAAACTTCATCCCTCATTTTAAGTAAATTACTATAAGGCTCAAGAATATTTGTTGGAACTCCATCAATAATTCCTGATTTTATCCAACCTAATAAACGCCAAATCGCTATATCTGCTATAGTCATGGTGTTTCCAACAAACCAATTTGATTCATTGTTTTCTATCAATAAATTTTCTAAATATTGCAACCATCTTGGCAAATGAATATTAGCTAATTTTTTTCTTGCTTCAATTTTTTTATCTTTATTCTTATCCCGTCCACTTAAACTGATTATATAATTTATATCCTGAGCAGCTTCAATAATTTGGTCAATTTTGGCAGCATTTAAATCATTGTTTCTAGGATACATGCCAGAAATTTTACCACAAAATCTTGCAATAGCACCTGTTTGAGCAATAACTTTTTCATCTACAACTAAAACTGGTAATTGTTTAAAGGGAGCAACAATTTGATTTGGCAATTCACCATTAATTTTAAATTTTTCGTATTCTTTATCTGAAATCCTATAATCATCAAAATCTATATTGTTAATAAATAACGAAATACGAGTTACTTCTGCTCGCCAAAATGGAATTGAAAAATAATATAATACTAATTTCATAACAAATTTATAATAGCATATTTTAATTCATATGCTAATTTCAATTATTGTTAATTATATGTCATTAAATCAACTATCTTTTTCTGTATACGATTGTTTTACACAAGAACGTTTTGGAGGAAATGTAGGTGTAATTGTTTGGAATGCAGAGTCATTAAGTACTGAACAAATGCAAAAAATTGCAAGAGAATTTAATGCACCTGTTACAGGATATGTTACCTCAAATAAAAATAACTTAGTTTCAGCAAGATTCTTTATGCCCAATTCTGAAATAGCTATGTGCGGTCATGTTACTATAGGAATGTTTACAGATTTAGTTAAAAATGAATCAAAAACTTATAATAGCTTTACACTTGATGTGAATGCTGGAAAAATTGAGGTCAATGTTGATAAAAAAAATAAAACTCTTCCATTAGTAATGTTTAAACTGAATTTACCAATACCTGTAAAAATTGATTTAGATATATTATCTATTGCAAAAGCTTTGCAGGTTGATTTTAAAGATATATGTCCACTGAGCCCTATTGGTGTTTTTGATACAGGATTAAAACACTTATTTGTAAATTTTTTAAACAAAAAGCAAATCATTGATATTTCTCCTAATTATGATGAATTGAAAAATATTTGTACTATGTATGGCATTCAAACAATAGCATGCTTTGCATTTGAAAGTTCAAAACATTTAAAAGTAATAAAAATTCGAGACTTTTGTCCATCATTAGGAGTTAATGAAACACCTGCATCTGGAACTACTAATGGGGCTTTAGCAGCATATTTATTGGCAAATAAATTAATTGAATCAAAAACCCAACGTATCATTGCTAATCAAGGTATTGAAATAGGTCGACCAAGTAAAATTATTACCGAAATCGAAATTAATGCAGGACAGATAAAAAAATTAAAAGTGGGTGGTAGCGCTATAGAAAATTTCTTTGGGAAAATTAATATATAGAATGAAGTGTTGTATTTAAATTTGATTAATTTGCACTAAATAAATATTGCATGCAATCCAAAAGTTTGTTTTTAATACTAGGTAATCAGCTTTTTTCTACAAAGCATATTAAAAATTATAAAGATTCTACTTTTTATATGTGTGAAGATTTAGGTCTATGCACATATCAAAAACATCATAAACTAAAAATTTTACTCTTTTTATCTTCCATGCGTTCTTATGCAGATCGTTTAAAAAAAGAAAAATACAAAATTCATTATTTTGATTTAAATAATAGTTTTGACGTTCCTTACGAAATAAAATTAAAAAATTTTATAAATCAATACAAATATAAGGATTTAATTTCATTTGAAATTGAAGATAAATTTTTTGAAAAAAAAATTTATAAACTTGTAAAAGAAAATAATATTAAATGGAAGATTATAAAAAATCCGATGTTTTTAACTTCAAGAATAGAATTCCAAGATTTTATAAGTAATTCAAAAAAACCTTTAATGGCTAATTTTTACAAAATAATTAGAAAAAAAAATAATATTTTAATGGTTAATGGAAAACCAAAGGGAAATAAATGGAGTTATGATAAAGAAAATAGAAAAAAAATTTCTATTGAAATTAAGATTCCAGAATTAATCAAAATTAAAGAAACCAAACATACAAGAAATTTAAAAAAAATTGTTCAAAAGAATTTTGCATCACACCCAGGTGATACAAAAAATTTTTGGTTTCCAACGACACATTTAGACGCTGAGAAATGGTTATCATTTTTTATAAGTAAAAAATTAAATTTATTTGGAGACTATGAGGACTCCTTAGATTTAAATAATAATATTTTATTTCATAGTGTTTTAAGCCCTTTGATTAATATTGGTCTCATTGAGCCCCAGCAAATATTAAATAAAATTATAAAACTTGAAAATAAAATTAAAATTAATTCATTTGAAGGTTTTATAAGGCAGATTATTGGATGGAGGGAATTTATGAGAGGGATATACCAAAATTATGATAAAGAATTAGAGAATAATAATTTTTTTAAAAATAAAAGGTTATTAAAAAAAAATTGGTATAATGGATCTACTGGCTTGGTACCGCTTGACCACTCAATTAAAAATGCTCAAAAGTATGGTTGGACTCATCACATTGAAAGATTAATGATTTTAGCGAATATTATGAATCTTTGTGAAATAAAACCAAGTGAAGCTTATAATTGGTTTATGGAAATGTTTGTTGATAGCTCTGATTGGGTTATGGCTCCAAATCTTTATGGCATGGGAATGTTCAGTGATGGAGGTATATTTTCAACAAAACCATATATATGTGGATCAAGCTATATTATGAAAATGATGAATTTTAAAAAAGGTGAATGGAATAGTATTTTGGATGGTCTGTATTGGCGTTTCATTAATAAAAATAGAAATTATTTTTTAAATAATCCAAGATTATCAATGATGGTTAAAATTTTTGATAAAATGGATAACAAAAGAAAAAATATTATTCTGTATAAAGCAAATAACTTTATAAATGAGAATACATATGTCAATTAAAGTTTTTTTTAATGACTCCTGCAGTATTTGTAGATTTGAAATTAATCATTATAAGAATATATCAGATCATTCATTGGAATGGATAGATATCACAAATAATGAAGAAGCTATTAAGTTAACATCTAAATCACAAAGAGAATTACTTAGAAGAGTTCATGTAATTAGCGATGGAAAAGTCATAGGTGGAGCTAGAGCTTTTATTATTATTTGGTCTAAAATGCCTAAATATAAAATATTGTCTAAAATTTTTAAATATAAGATTTTTTTTTATTGTTTTCATTACACTTATGAAATTTTTGCATTTTTTTTATTTCTTAAAAATAAGAAAATGCTTAAATGAAAAAAAAATTACCAAATAAAATATGTCCAGTTTGTAATAAAACTTTTACATGGAGAAAAAAATGGACACTAAATTGGAATAAAGTAAAATATTGTTCAAAAAAATGTTCTTTTAACAAAATTTCTGAATAATTTTAGGAATGTAATTTTTAAAATAAAAAAAACCTTTTCTACAATGTTCCCATGAATATTGATCAATTTCTCTATATAAAAATTTTAAGTTATTAATGTTATGAGTTTTTACATAGTCTAAATTTTCCCCTATGTTAGGATAAATTGCATAAATATCTTCATTAATTTTATTTATTTCATCTATATTTATTATTTCACAAATATTAGACTTTACATTTAACCTATGAAATTGATCTTCAATTAATTTATTTTTAAAACTTATAACATTTTCAGATAAGTTAATTTTTCTTACATTATTTTTAACTATGAATATTTTTTTAAAATCTTTATTAAAAAA
>MDSW01161616.1_pt1 | contig 15654 bp, 18 predicted proteins | sample 811171 | NCBI WGS metagenome assembly MDSW01 (sample SAMN05326641, study PRJNA326480) | marine metagenome | isolation source: seawater | place: Atlantic Ocean: North West | collected 2012
AAGCAAAAAATTAGACAATAAAAGCTTTGTAGAGAGAGCACCAAAGCATATTGTCGAACAAGAAAAAAATACCTATAATGAATTAAAAAACGATATAGATAAAATTAATTTAACTATCAAAAGCTTTAAATGAAAACATTTAACAAAAAAAAATTACCAAGTAGACATACATCGCTGGGTCCTGATAAAGCACCTCAAAGATCTTTTTATTATGCAATGAATTTAACAAAAAAAGACGTTGGAAAACCATTTGTAGGAGTAGTTTCAACTTGGAATGAGGCTGCGCCATGTAACATAGCTTTAATGAGGCAGGCACAATCAGTTAAAAAGGGAGTCAGGTCTTCAGGCGGAACACCAAGAGAGTTTTGTACAATCACAGTAACAGACGGAATTGCAATGGGTCATGAAGGAATGAAGTCTTCATTAGTATCCAGAGATGTGATTGCCGATTCTACTGAATTAACAGTTAGAGGTCATTGTTATGATGCTTTAGTTGGTGTAGCTGGATGTGATAAATCTTTACCAGGCTTAATGATGGCAATGCTTAGATTGAATGTTCCTAGTGTATTTATTTACGGAGGTTCAATCCTTCCGGGAAGATTTAATGGAAAGGATGTAACCGTCCTAGATGTTTTTGAAGGTGTTGGAAAATATTCTTCAGGAAAAATGACAGAGCATGCCTTACAAAAATTAGAATTAAAAGCATGTCCTAGCGCAGGAGCATGCGGAGGTCAATTTACGGCAAATACTATGGCATGTGTATCCGAGGCAATTGGTTTAGCACTGCCTTATTCTGCCGGAACCCCAGCACCTTACGAACAGAGAGACAAATATGCTCTTCAAAGCGGTAAAGCAGTAATGAACTTGTTAAAAAAAAATATAAGACCTAGAGACATTGTTACAAGAAAATCGTTAGAGAATGCAGCAACTATTGTTGCAGCTACAGGAGGATCTACTAATGCAGCTTTGCATTTACCAGCGCTTGCTAACGAAATAGGAATTAAATTTGATTTGATGGATGTAGCTAAAATTTTTAAAAAAACACCTTATCTAGCAGATTTAAAACCTGGTGGAAAATATGTTGCTAAGGATATGTGGAAAGCAGGCGGTGTTCCAATGTTATTAAAAACATTATTAGATGGAGGTTATATACACGGCAATTGTTTAACCGTTACAGGTAAAACTATGAAAGAAAATTTAAGAAAAGTTAAATTTAATAACAAACAAAAAGTAATGAGAAAATACAACAATCCTCTATCAAGCGATGGTGGAGTTGTTGGATTAAAAGGAAATCTTGCTCCAGAAGGAGCCATCGTAAAAGTTGCAGGACTAAAAAAACTTCAATTTACTGGTAGAGCAAAATGTTTTGATACTGAAGAGTCAGCTTACAACACTATATTAAAAAGAAAATATAAAGACGGTGATATTATAGTTATAAGATACGAAGGTCCTAAAGGAGGCCCGGGGATGAGAGAGATGCTACAAACGACAGGCGCTATATACGGGCAAGGTAAAGGAGAAAAAGTTGCATTAATAACAGATGGTAGATTCTCAGGTGCAACGAGAGGTTTTTGTATTGGACATGTTGGACCAGAAGCATCAGTTGGTGGCCCTATAGCTTTATTAAGAAATGGCGATGTTATTCATATTGATGCAAAAAAAGGAACAATAAAAGTTGATCTTTCAAAAAAAGAACTGATTAAACGAAGAAAAAAATGGAAACCAAAAAAAATTAATTTTGGAAACGGAACCCTTTGGAAATATGCTCAAACTGTTGGACCTGCATATCTGGGAGCTTCTACGCATCCTGGTGGAAAAAAAGAAGTTAAGTGTTACGCTGATATTTAAATGAAAATTAAACCCGTCATTTTATGCGGTGGTGCAGGAACTAGACTTTGGCCAAAGTCAAAAAACAATCAAGCAAAACAATTTATCAATTTTGGCGGATGGAACTTGTTTGGAAAGACTTTGGATAGAATAAAAGGAAAAATGTTTGATTATCCTATAATAAGTACTAATTCAAAGTATTTAAAAGAAGTAAAATGTTTATTAAAAAAATTTAAAATTAATAAATATGATATTGTTCTTGAACCTGCAAAAAGGAATACCGCACCAGCAATACTATCAACTGCTTTGATTAGAAAAATTCCAAATAGACAAGCCTTATTATTTTTACCAGCGGATCATTTGATACAAAATTCTAAGCAAATTAACAAAATGCTAGTTAAAAATAAAAAATACCTAAACAATCAAAACATATTCATATTTGGAATAAAACCAACTTCACCATCTAAAGAATACGGTTATTTTCTAACCAAAAAAATTAATAAAAACATTAATAGAGTAACTAAATTTATCGAGAAACCATCTGAATCAAGAGCTAAAAAAATTATTAAAAAAAAAGGTTATTGGAATTCTGGAATGTTTTTTGTACGAAAAGATTCAATTGTTAATAATTTTAGAAGATATCAACCGTCAATATACAAGAGTTGCCTTAATTCTGTTCTTAAAAGTAAATTTAAACAACATATACATCGTTTAAATAAATCTTCATTTGCATCCACAACACCTAAATCTTTTGATTATGCAATTTTAGAAAAAACAAAAAATATAAATGGCATAATGCTAAATATTTCTTGGACAGATCTTGGTAATTGGAAAGAGATTTTAAAAATTTATAAAAAGAAAAAATCTAAATATTTTAAAAGAAAAAATGTTTATTATAGACCATGGGGCCGGTATGTTAATTTATTTGAGGGTAAAAACTTTTTAATAAAAGAATTAACAGTTAATTCTAAATCTTCTATAAGTTTACAAAAACACCATCACAGATCAGAGCATTGGATGGTTGTTCAAGGAAAACCAAGAATAACTCTTAATAGGAAAAAATTTTTTAAAAAAGAAAACGATTCTATTTTTATTCCTGTAGGGACAATTCATAGAATAGAAAATTTGTATAAGAAGCCAGTTAAGATTATGGAAGCACAAACAGGCCCAATTTTAAAAGAAACAGATATAGTAAGATATGAAGATATTTACGGCAGAGTTAAGTAATATTTATCTCTATTGGAATATGGTCTGAAGGTTTAAATTTAGATCTTGGATTCTTATTAAGATTCACATTTTTAACTTTATCTAAAAGATTATTTGATATCAAAAAATGATCAATCCTTAGACCATGGTTTTTTTGCCACGCACCAGCCATATAATCCCAAAAAGTATATTCTTGCTTCTCTTTATTAAAGTATCGATAAATATCTTGAAAACCAAAATTTATTAACTCAAAAAATTTTTTTCTTATTTCTAATTTAAACAAAGCATCATTTTCATATTTTTTGTAGTTATGAGAGTCTATTTTTTCAGGTATTACGTTAAAGTCTCCCCCTATAATAATATTTTTATTATTAACTAGTGCCTTTTTAATTTTTTTATTAAAAGAGTTAAGCCAATTTTTTTTGTATTGATATTTTTCTGTATCAATGGGATTTCCATTGGGCACGTAGATATTTATTAATTTAATCATAGTAGATTTATTTTTAATATTTCCAACAATAACTCTTGATTGATTGTTTTCATCAACTAGGAATTTTGTTTCAATTTTATCAATATTGATTTTTGAAACAAAAGCTACGCCATTATAACTTTTTTGACCAAATACATGTGAATTGTAACCAAGATTTTTAAAGTCTTGAAAGGGAAAGTTTTTTTCCTCAGTTTTTATTTCTTGCATCATCAAGATATCAGTATTTGATGTTTTTAAATAATCTAAAATGTTTGAAATTCTAGCTCTTACGGAATTTACATTCCAAGATGCAATTAGCATTACACCGAAAAAGAAAGTCCACAGCCACAAGAAGAACTGGCTTTTGGATTATTTATTACAAATGAGTTACCTATCAATTCTTTTTTAAAGTCCACTATCGATCCATCAATAATTTTAAGAGAATTTTTATCAATCAGAGTTTTATGAAAGATATTGTCGTTTGATGTAACCTTATCGTCAAAAGAGAAATTGTATTTAAAACCCGAACAACCACCTCCCTGGACAGAAATTCTAAAATACACATTAGATCCTTTTGAAGAAACAACTCTTTCAATTTCCTTTTTAGCCGATTCAGTGAATTCAATTTTGTTACTCATAATTGTAAAATAATGTATTATATATATTTATCACATCTTATGCAAAAAAACGAATACTCTAAATTATCTATACCAATCAAGTCTGCCGGAAGAATTTATAAAGAAAAAACAAGTTTATTAAGGTCTCCTTATCAAAGAGACAGGGACAGAATAATACATTCTACAGCCTTTAGAAGATTAAAACACAAAACACAGGTATTTGTTAACACAACAGAAGATCATTACAGAACAAGAATAACTCATTCTTTGGAAGTTTCTCAAATCGCAAGAACTTTAGGAAAAATTTTTGGTTTAAACGAAGATATGTGTGAGACTTTAAGTTTGGCGCATGACCTTGGGCACCCACCTTTTGGTCATGCCGGAGAAGAGTCATTAAATGAATGCATGGAAGATTTTGGTGGATTTGATCATAATATTCAAACTTTGCGTATTGTGACTTTATTAGAAAATAAATATTACAATTTCAGCGGACTAAATCTTTCTATTGAAACCTTAGATGGTCTCATAAAACACAACGGTCCAATTTACGAGACATCGAAGTACGATGAAATTTTAGGAAAGAATATTTTTAAAGCAAGGATAAATTTTTCAAACAGACCTTCATTAGAAGCTCAGATTTCATCTATTTCTGACGATATTGCCTATAACAGTCATGATCTTGAAGATGGTTTGAAAGCCGGATTATTCAAAATGGATGATTTAGATGAAATAGCTGTTATTTCTCATATAATTCGAAAACACAAAAAAAAACTAAAAAAAGCCCACAAAGAATTAATACTGAGACAAATAATTAGAGATATAATTAATCAAATGGTAAAAGATGTTATTATTAATACAAAGAAAAATCTGAAAGATGAAAATCCAAAGAGTCTTAAAGATATATATAATGCCAAAATACATTTGGTTAGTTTTTCTAAAATAATGAATATTTTTGATTCTGAAATAAAACTTTTTTTGAAAGAAAACATGTATCATCATCAAAATGTTATGATTAAAACTAAAAAAGGTAAAAATATTATAAAATTTTTATTTAAAAAAATTAAAAAGAATCCTTATAAATTTATTAAAAAAAACTTTTTTTCCAATTCTTCAAAAGAAAGAGTGGTTTGTGATTTTATAGCGGGGATGACTGATAGATATGCGATTAATTTATATAAAACATTAAAATGAACATATTTAAAATTTATTTAAATCAGATTAAGAAAACATTATTAAAACACAAAAATGAAATTAATTTGAGATCCAAAGAAGACTTGACGAATGTTGTTGTTGAGAATCCCCCAATAGAATTTGATTATGATCTTTCATCTAATATTGCCATGGTTTTAGCCAAGATTGTAAAAGAAAATCCAAAAAACATTGCTGAAAGAATAAAAAATATATTATTAAGAGAAATAAGAGACTTCTCAGATATTCACATTGCAGGACCAGGTTTTTTAAACTTTAGATTAAGCAATAAAGCGTGGATAAATATAATTAATAGTATTTATAAAAATAAAAAAAGTTTTGGATCAAATAATCAAAAAAAAAAATATAATATAGAATTTGTTTCTGCAAACCCAACTGGACCAATGCATGTCGGACATTGTAGGGGGGCTATTTTAGGAGATGTTATATCAAATTTACTAAAATTTAATGGAAATTACGTTACAAAAGAATTTTACATTAATGATTATGGAAACCAAATTGAAGATTTTACAAAATCAGTTTTTTTTAGATTAAGAGAAATTAAATTTAAAGAAAAATTTCCTGAAAAAAAACATCTTTATCCTGGAAACTACGTTGTAGATATAGCTAAAAAGATTATAAAAAACAATCCAAAAATTAATCTGACCAAACTTGAATCTATTAAATTAAAATTAAAAAAAGAATCATTAAAATATTCGATGCAATTAATTAAAGATGATTTAAAAAAATTAGGAATTAAACATGACAACTTCTTTTCAGAAACAAAAATAGTTAATGATAATTTAGTTGCTAAAACTTTAAAAAAATTAAAAAAAAATAATTTTGTTTTTGAAGGATTTTTAGACCCCCCTAAGGGCGAAGAATCATCTAAATGGAAAAAAACAAAAAGACTCATTTTTAGATCTACCTCATTTGGTGATGATTCAGATAGAGCGTTGCAAAAAAACGATGGTTCTTGGACATATTTTGCTAACGATATTGCGTATCACTCAAATAAAGTTTCAAGAAAATATGATTATTTAGTTAACATACTCGGAGCAGATCATGCCGGTTATGTTAAAAGAATATCAGGAGCAGTTACTGCGCTTTCAAATGATAAAACTATTTTGATTTGTAAAGTTTGTCGTCTTGTAAAACTTTTCAAACAAGGGAATCCATTTAAAATGTCCAAACGCTCTGGAGATTTTATCTCAGTCAATGATTTGCTAAACGAAGTTAGCAAAGATTCTATTAGATTTATGATGCTTAACAGAGGAAATGACGTAGAATTAGATTTTGATTTTGACAAGGTACTAGAAAAAAGTAAAGAAAATCCTGTTTTTTATGTTCAGTATTCTTATGCCCGAATAAATTCACTATTTAATTCTGTAAAAATAAATTTAAATAGCAAAATAGATCTTAAATCAAATAATTTCACGCCTAATATTTTTGAATACAAGCTTTTAAGAAAAATTATAGAATGGCCAAAGGTACTTGATATGTCTTCAAAAAAACTTGAACCACATAGAATATCTTTTTATCTTTATGAGCTTGCTACTATTTTTCATTCTTATTGGAGTGAAGGAAATAAGAATTCAAAATTTAAATTTATAAATAATGGAGAAATTAATAACACTCTTTCATTTAAGATTTTTCAATTAACTGCTGCAGTTTTACAAAATGCTATGTCTATTTTGAATGTTTCTTTGCCAAAAAAAATGTAATGTCTAATAAAATTTTAAATATATTATACTTTATTATTATTATATTATTTTTATACTTTTTACTTTCAAACTATTTTTCTGAAAAAAATGTTAAGAAGATAAATAAAAATAGAACAAATCTAGAAAGCTCTTTAGAAATGTATTTTTCAGATCTGCCTATTTTAAAAAATGACACGAAGAACATAATCAATTACAATTTTGAAGATCCTGGAAAAAATAAAATAAAAAAAAGAGGTTTTTGGGATTTGTTAAAAATAAATGAATAGAAAATCTATAATTTTGAGCATACAAAGTACTAATCTAAGTAATGAGGAAAAAGATTTAATCTACAAGGAAAAACCATGGGGAATTATTTTATTTAAGAGAAATATCAAAAGTTTGAATCAATTAAAAAAACTCACTTCTCAAATCAGAAACACAATGAAAGATTCGTTATACCCGATACTAGTTGACGAGGAGGGTGGTAGAGTTTCAAGATTCTCAAACTTATTTGATAGCAGAATTTTTTCTCAGAATTTTTTTGGAAACTTATTTGAGCAAAACAAAATCTTAGGCAAAAGTGCTTATGAATCATATTTAAATACTATTTGTGCAATTTTAAAAAAAACAGGCATAAATATAAATACTGTTCCAGTTTTAGACATTTTAAAAAAAAAAACCCATAAGATTATAGGAGACAGAAGTTATTCAAAAAATATTTACACTATCAGTAGTTTAGCAAAAATATGCACTCATGTTTTAAAGCAAAACAGAATAGGAGGTGTTTCAAAACATATACCGGGACATGGATGCTCTAATTTGGACACCCACAAATCTTTAGCAATAGTTAATGATTCTTACAACAGTTTATTAAAAAATGATTTTAAAATGTTTAAAAATGTCAATACACACTTTGCCATGACAGCACATATTGTTTACAAAAAAATTGACCCTATAAACACGGCAACTCATTCAGCGATCATTATAAAAAATATTGTAAGAGAAAGACTTGGTTTTAAAGGCATTTTAATTTCTGATGATATATCCATGAAAGCATTAAGTAAAAATTTATTATTTAATGCAAAAAAAGCCATCAAATCTGGCTGTAATCTAGTTTTATATTGTAAAGGAAACATAAAAGAATCTAGAGTTTTGTTAAAAAATATTGATAAAATTGATGATTTTACAGCAAAAAAAACTTCGGAATTTTACAGGTTTTTAAGATAAAATTTGAAAATGGAATCAGAACTAAATAATAAAATTTCTGTAGACATTCCAAACTACACAGGCCCTTTGGAAACATTACTTGATCTTGCAAAAAATCAAAAAGTAGATTTAACTAAAATATCGATTACTACTTTAGCAGATCAATTTTTAGAGTTTATTAATAAGTTTGAAGACAAAAATTTAGATTTGGCTTTTGAATATTTATTAATGGCAACTTGGTTAACTTATCTAAAATCAAAACTGCTTTTACCAGACGATGAAAATGATAATTTTAAAGCAAGTGAAGTTGCTGAAAAGTTAAAATTACAGTTAAAAAAATTAGAGCTAATAAGATTGCTGTCAGGTCAACTTTTAAAAAGAGAGAGAGTTGGAAAAGATATTTTCTATAGAGGGACAAAAGGCGGAATTAGATCTATGAATAATCCGGTATATAAAGTGACTATTTACGAAATTTTAAAAGCTTATTCTACTATAAAAACCCAATCTTCTTACCAAACAATTAATATTCCTAAATTGCCAGTTATGACCACTCAAGAAGGGATTAAACAGATTAAAGAAAATATGGAGATAATTTCTGACTGGAAAAAAATTCAAGAATTAATTCCTGACACATTTACTAAATCTGGAAAGTTTAAAAGAACTGGTTTAGCATCGATTTTTTCTGCGAGTTTGGAGTTAAGCAAAGATGGGATAGTTGATATTGCTCAAGAAAAATTGTTTGATGATATTTTAATCAAAAGTTCAATGCACACTCCAATTAAGATTAAAACTAAAATTAATTAATTTATGAAAAAAAATAATAAAAAAGACAACATAATTAATTTTCCTAGAAAAAAATCAAAATTAGAAAGGGAGGTCGAAGCTATTGTTTTTTCAGCTGAAGAACCACTAGATATAGAAACAATTGAAAAAAGAGTTGGTTCCACAAGTAATATAAAGAAAATTTTAGAAAAATTAAGACAAGAATATTCCGAAAGAGGAATAAATTTGGTTTGCATATCAAATAGATGGATCTTTAGAACTGCAATTGACCTTTCCAAACTTATGTCTCTACAGAAATCAAAAGAAAGAAAACTATCTAAAGCGACAATAGAAACTTTAGCAATTATTGTCTATCACCAACCTGTTACTAGATCTGAGATTGAAGAAATAAGAGGAGTTGCTTTTGCTACAAACACACTTGAAATTTTGTTAGAATTGGATTGGGTTAGACCCGCAGGAAGAAAAGATATTCCTGGTAAACCAATCCAATATGTTACTACAGAGAATTTCCTCCAATATTTTAATATTCAGAAATTGTCTGATTTACCAACCATAGATGAGCTAAGCTCCGCAGGCTTAATTGACAGTCAATCTATAGATTCTTCAATTTTTGGCACTGGTAAATTTTTTAAAGAACAGTCGCAAGCAAAAAAAGATGATATTTATTCAAATATTGATGAAGTAATAAAACAATCCTCAGAAAAAGAAGAATAAATACATTTATTTAAGCAATATTATTGTATATAACAAAAGATTATGGGTATAAGTTTTTGGCAAATAGCAATAGTAGTTGTTTTAGTGGTCTTACTGTTTGGCAGGGGTAAGATTTCTAGTTTAATGGGTGATGTTGCCAAAGGAATTAAGAGTTTTAAAAAAGGAATGTCTTCCGAAGATAAAACATCTGAAGATAAAAAAAAAGACGAAGATCCCGATTCTCGAAACAATTAATTTATTATAATGCCACAGATTGGATGGTTTGAATTACTAATAGTTGTTTTAGTAGCCATACTATTCATAGGGCCTAAAGATTTTCCTGTTGTTTTAAGGAAAATCGGCAATTGGATTGGATCTATAAAAAAATATTTCACCGACATTCAAGAACAAGTTAACGAAACTGTAGATGATACAATTTCTTTTGAAGAGAAGGATTCAGAAAAATCTAAAGATAGAGATAAAAATGAGTGAAAAAAAAATCAACAAGAATTCATTTACTGGCCATTTTGTAGAATTAAGATCTAGATTAATTAAATCGTTAATTTTAATGTCTGTAATTTTTGTTGTAGGATATTTTTTTGCTGAAAATATTTATAATTTCTTATTAAAACCTTATGTTGATGCTGTAAAAAATGATGGTCTTGATAGAAGGCTTATTTTTACAGCCCTACATGAAACTTTTATAACCTATTTAAAAGTTGCTTTTTTCTCTGCAATTTTTTTAGGTAGTCCAATTATTTTAATACAAATATGGAAATTTGTTGCACCCGGATTATATGAGAATGAGAAAAAAGCTTTGATTCCATATTTAATTGCTACACCAATTTTATTTATACTCGGAGGTATGCTTGTTTATTATTTGGTTATGCCTTTAGCAATAAACTTTTTTTTGTCTTTTGAAACTTCTGGTGGCTTAAGTACTTTACCGATACAACTCGAAGCTAAAGTTAATGAATATTTATCTTTAATTATGAAACTTATTTTTGCTTTTGGTTTAAGTTTTCAACTCCCGGTAATATTGAATTTACTAGCTAGAGTCGGGATGATAGACTCTCAATACCTTAAGGAAAGAAGAAGATATTTTATTGTTATAATTTTTGCAGCCGCAGCAATATTAACACCCCCAGATCCAATAACCCAGATTGGTTTGGCAATACCTTTGTTGATACTGTATGAATTGTCTATATTGTCTGTAAAAATAACTGAAAAAAAGAATCGTAATGCATAGCATTAAATCTATTCGTGATAGTTCTGATTTTTTTAAAAAGAAAATTGGAGATAGAAATGTAAAATTAAATTTTACTGATCTTTTAAATTTAGATAAAAAAAATAGAGAAATAATACAAAAAAAAGAAAAATTAGAGCAGGAAAAGAAAATTATATCAAAAAAAAAAGACAAGACTCAATTTGAAAAATCAAAAAAAATATCCTTAGAAATTGAATCTCTAGAGAAATCACAAAAAAAACTTAAAGAAGAATTAGATGTAATTTTAAATTTTTTACCCAATATAGCTTTAGACGATGTACCTGTTGGAAAAGATGAAAAAGCCAACAAAATTTTAGAGAATGTTGGTCAAATTCCAAAATTTAATTTTAAAATAAAGTCACATTATGAAATAGGTAGTAAATTAAAATTTATGGATTTTGATGTAGCAACAAAAACATCAGGAAGTAGATTTGTTTTTCTTAAAGGTAAATTAGCAGAACTTGAAAGAGCTATTACTAACTTTATGATTGATGTTCATACAAAAGAGTTTGGTTACCAAGAAGTTTCTCCACCCCTTATTGCCTCAGAGACCACTATGTTTGGTACCGGACAACTTCCAAAGTTTGAAAATGATCAATTTGAACTTAAATTAGAAGGAGAAAAAATAAGAAAGTTTCTTATTCCTACAGCTGAAGTTATGTTAACAAATATTGTTAGAGATAGTTTTGTAAATAAAGATGCTCTTCCAATGAGATTTGTTGCTTCAACGGCTTGTTTTAGAAAAGAAGCCGGGAGCTACGGAAAAGATACAAAAGGGATGTTGAGGCAACATCAATTTTATAAAGTCGAATTAGTTAGTATTGTTGAACCTACATTTTGTAAAAAAGAACTTGAAAGAATGAAAGGTTGCGCTGAATCAATATTAAAAAAATTAAAACTTCCTTACAGAACCGTTCTTCTATCAACCGGCGACATGGGATTTAGTGCAGAAAAAACTATAGATATTGAAGTTTGGATTCCTTCAGAGAATAAATATAGAGAAATATCAAGCTGTTCATCCTGCGGGCAATTTCAAGCAAGAAGAATGAAGGCTAGATACAAAAATGAAAACAACAAATCTGATTTTTTAGGAACGCTAAATGGCTCTGGTCTCGCAGTAGGAAGAACATTGATTGCAATTATGGAAAATAATCAAACATCTGATGGAAACATTATAATACCAGATGTTCTAAGACCCTACATGAACAATTTAGAGAAAATTTAATTATTTCTTCAAAAATTGGTTGTTTAAATAAAGTTATTAATATATTTATTCTTAAATATTATGAACTCACAATTTGCACAATTTATTCCGCTGATTTTAATTTTTGTAATTTTTTACTTCTTTTTGATAAGACCTCAGCAAAAAAAAGTTAAAGAGCACAAACTTATGATACAAAACATAAAACGTGGCGACGAGGTCATTACCTCAGGAGGAATCATAGGAACAGTAGAAAGAGTTTTCGATGATGACAGAATAGAGGTAAACATCTCTGATGGTGTAAAAGTTCAGGTTATTAAAAACACTGTTCAGAGCCATCTAAAAAAAGAAATAAAAAAATAGTTTTCTGTGTTAAATTTTTCAAAGACAAAAATTATATTCATTTACTTAACATTTTTTTTTATAAGTTTATTTTCTTTTTCCAATTTTTTACAAGATCAAGATTTTTTTATAAAAAAAAAAATTAATTTAGGACTAGATTTACAAGGAGGATCATATTTACTTTTGGAGGTAGATAGCTCTCCTATAGAAAAAAGACAACTTCAATCTAAAGTCATTCCGTTAAAAAAAAAATTACTAGATGAAAAAATTGAATTTAAAAATTTTTCTCTTAAGAAGGACTCTATATCTTTTGATACCAAAAAAGAAGATTTAGAAAAATTCGAAAGCTTTTTTTATGAAAAAACAGATAATAGTATAAATATTTTTTTAACAAAATTTAATTCGTTTGAACTTGAACATGAATTAAGTCAAAATCGAATTAAGATTTTTTTATCTAGACATGGAGTAATTAATTTAAGATCTGCAGCTGTCGATCAATCAATAGAAATCGTTAGAAGAAGAATTGACGAAGTGGGAACTAAAGAACCATCAATTTTAAAAAGAGGAAGTAATCGTATATTAGTCGAACTTCCAGGAGTGAAGGATCCCGAGAGGATTAAGCAACTTTTAGGAAAAACTGCACAATTAACTTTTAGACTTGTTACAGACGAAGCAAATGAATTTGGCACAGAAAGCTTCATGTTAAAAGATGAAAATGAAAAGATCTCAGTTAGCAAGAGAATAATTTTAAGCGGATCTAATTTGATAGATGCACAACCTAAATATGATAATTTAAATAACGAACCTATCGTTGCTTTTACTTTGGATAGATTGGGATCAAAAAAATTTGGACAATCTACTACAAAAAATATTGGGAAAAGAATTGCAATTATATTAGACAATGAAGCAATTAGCGCTCCTGTTATTAAAGATTCAATAACAGGAGGTAATGGAGTAATTTCAGGAAATTTTTCTTTTCAAACAGCTACTGATTTAGCTTTGCTTTTACGTTCTGGTGCTCTCCCAGCTCCGCTTTCTATAGTAGAAGAAAGAACTGTTGGACCTGATTTAGGAAGAGATTCTATTAAAGCTGGAACAATCTCTTTAATAGCAGGATTCTTTCTTGTAATTATTTTTATGCTATTCAAGTATAGAGTTTTTGGAATTATTGCTAATTTTTCATTGGTATCTAATTTATTAATGCTTCTAGGTATTCTTACATTATTAGAGGCTACCTTAACTTTGCCGGGAATTGCCGGAGTTATTTTAACAGTTGGAATGGCAGTAGATGCAAATGTTTTAATTTTTGAAAGAATTAAAGAAGAATTAAATAAAGAAAATTCTAACATACAGGCTTTTGATTTAGGATTTAAAAAGTCGATCGTAACAATTTTAGACGCCAATATAACAACCTTAATTGCTTCTTTAATACTATTTATATTTGGTTCTGGTCCAGTCAAAGGCTTTGCAGTCACTTTGTCTATAGGATTAATTACAACTTTATTTTCTGCTTATTTTATATCCAGACATTTAACCTCTATTGTTGTTTTCAAAAATAAAGAAAAGAAACTTTTAATATGAAAGAGAAGTTTAAATACGATTTTGTAAGAATTTTTAAATTAGCTAATTTAACCTCCTTGTTTTTGGTTTTAGCAAGTTTACTGCTTATTTTTTTTAAAGGACTAAACTTTGGTATAGACTTTAAAGGAGGGACTTTAATTGAATTAAGAATCGATTCAAAACAAATAGGCATAGCAGACATTCGGTCGTCTTTCTCAAATATGGGATTAGGAGATCTAAGCATAAAGGAATTTGGAAAAAAAGGAGATTATTTAATTAAGTTTGAAAATAAAAAAATTAATAATGATAGCGGGATCAAATTGATAAAAGAAAAAATTATTAAAGACCTTCAAACCGATGTCAATTTTAGAAGAGTTGAAAATGTTGGTCCTAAAGTAAGCTCTGAACTTCTGAAAGCTGGTCTTCTAGCTATCTCCCTATCTTTAGGAGCTATGCTTTTTTATATTTGGGTCAGGTTTGAATGGCAATTTAGCATAGGATCTATATCAGCTATATTTCATGATGTTCTAATTACAATAGGTCTATTTTCACTTTTGTCTTTAGAAATAAACTTATCAATCGTTGCTGCTGTACTCACGATTGTTGGCTATTCTATGAATGATACAGTTGTTATTTACGACAGGGTTAGGGAAAATTTGTCTAAACTTTCTAGTTTGAAAATTGATCAAATAACCAACATTTCTATAAACGAAACATTATCTAGAACAATAATTACCTCCTTAACAACTCTTCTAGCTTTATTTTCGATTTTTATTTTGGGAGGTGAAATTCTTAGAGGCTTTGCTTTAGCTATGATTTTCGGTGTTATAATAGGAACATATTCTTCAATGTTTGTTGCAAGTCCTATATTAAAATATTTAAATGTTAGTTACAAAACTATAGCAAAAGACAAAGATAACACTTAATAATTAATATAGATTTTGAGCTACTACCATTGATAATAACATTGGAAGAGAAAATAGAGTATTTATCCTAGAAGCTATTAGAGCTTTTTTTAATGAAACAGCCTTTTCTTCTGGTGACGAATCTACTATTCCAAGAACTTTTTTTTGATTTGGCCAAATAACAAACCAAACATTAAACGCCATAATTAAACCCAGCCACATCCCAATACCAATTGCTGCATTTTTTCCACCACCACTTCCTATTCCCAGAACCATTGCTTGATGAACATAACCATTTAATGTTGCAACAATAAGACCAGTAACTATCGTTACAAGAGCCGCCCATCTAAACCAAAAAAGTACTTTTGGAGCTATTATTTTTGTGATTGCCGGCTTTTGTTCCTCTGATAATTTGGGCATACTTGGTATTTGAACAAAATTTAGATACCAAAGTAATCCTATCCACATAATTCCTGCAAGAACATGGAAATATCTGAATAACCAGCTCCAAAACAATCTATCAAAAGCCCATTCTCCACCAGTATAAAATAAGCCCGCAAGTAATAAAACTGCGAGAACTATTGATAAATGAATAGTTTTTGATAATGACTGTAAAAAATTAAACATGAAACACTATATCACAAAATTGAAGATTTAAGCTGTTTTTTTTATCCTGTCATTTACTAA
>MDSW01190010.1_pt1 | contig 15654 bp, 14 predicted proteins | sample 811171 | NCBI WGS metagenome assembly MDSW01 (sample SAMN05326641, study PRJNA326480) | marine metagenome | isolation source: seawater | place: Atlantic Ocean: North West | collected 2012
CCTGGCGGTCACGGAAAAACGCGGGGTATTTAAGGCCTGGACCGTGCTGCTGGCTATCCTCACCTTTTCCCTGAGTCTGCTGGGTACCTTCCTGGTGCGTTCCGGGGTGCTGACCTCGGTACATGCCTTCGCCGCCGATCCCACCCGTGGGTTCTTTATTCTGGTGTTTCTGTTGCTGGTGGTGGGCAGTTCGCTATTGCTGTTTGCGCTGCGGGCCCAGTCCCTGAACAGTGAAAGTCAGTATGATTTGTTCTCCCGCGAGGTGTTGTTGCTGGCCAACAATATCATTCTGATTTGCGCCACCGGCGTGGTGCTGGTGGGTACCCTCAGCCCGATTTTGTTCGATGTGCTGGAGCTGGGAAAGATCTCGGTGGGGGAACCGTTCTTTAATACCACCTTCGCGCCGGTGACCCTGGTGCTGATGGTGTTCACCGGCATCGGCCCGTTGGTGAACTGGAAGCGGCATCAGTTCGGTCTGTTGAAATCAACCCTGCTGCAGGCGCTGGTGATTTCCGCCGCGACGGCAGCCATTTGTTTGTGGTTGTTCGATGCCGGCTGGAACTGGATGGTGTTTATCAGCCTGCTGCTCTGTGTCTGGGTGGTCTGGCACGCTCTGTTTGATTTGTGGAAAAAGGTCCGGACCGCCAAAGCCGGGCCCCTGGCGGGGCTGCGGCGGTTGTCTCTCAGTTATCGCGGTATGGTCATTGCCCATATTGGCCTGGCGGTGACCGTGGCCGGCGTGGCCATGACCGCCAATTTCGATGTGGAACGGGATGTGCGGATGAGCGCTGGTGACGAAGTGAATATCGGCCCCTATCACTTTCAGTTTCGCGGCGTGGAACAGGTACTGGGCCCCAATTACGAAGCCACCCGGGGCACTGTGGCAGTATCAAAAAACGGGGCGCCGGTGGCAGTGCTGACGCCGGAAAAACGCCACTATCATGTGCGCCGCGATATGATGACCGAGGCCTCCATTGATGCCGGTTTCACCCGGGATCTGTACGTGGCACTGGGGGAACCGCTGAACGATGGCAGCTGGGCCGTGCGCATTTATTTCAAACCCTATATGCGCTGGGTCTGGGGCGGGGGGGTGATTATGGCCCTGGGAGGCTTCGTGGCCATGAGTGATCGCCGCTACCGGATCAAGGTCAAACAGAAAATCACCCGCACCGCCGGCCAGTTGGCGGGGGGCTCTCCATGAAACCCGGCAAGCTGTTGTTGTTTTCCCTGCCGTTAGCGGTGTTTCTGGGGCTGGGTTATTTTTTCCTGCAGGCGCTGGATTCCGACCCCTCCTTATTACCTTCCACCCGGATAGATGATCAGGTGCCCGGTTTTCAGTTACCCACCCTGGCGGATGCCGGCCGAATGGTGAGTGAGGCGGAGTTACGAGGGCCGTTACTGTTGAACGTGTGGGCCACCTGGTGTCCCTCCTGCCAGTTGGAACATCCGGTGTTACTGGAACTGGCCAAAAACGGCGTGCCTATTGTGGGCCTGAATTATAAAGATGTGCGCCCAGCCGCCCTGAAATATCTGGAAATCCACGGCGATCCGTTCCAGTTCAATATTTACGACGAGCAGGGGGATTTGGGGCTGGATCTGGGTGTCTACGGGGCGCCGGAAACCTATCTCATTGATGACCAGGGCGTGATTCGTTACCGACATGTGGGGGTGGTGACGCCGCAAAACTGGCGCGAGCAGTTATATCCCATCTGGCAATCCATGGGGGGCAAACCATGAGGCAACTGCTTTGGTTATTGGTGTGGGCAAGCAGCGGCGCACTGGCCACCATTAACGCCTACGATTTCGATAACCCGGAACAGGAACAGCAATTCCGGCAACTCATCACTGAACTGCGTTGCCCCAAATGCCAGAACCAGAATATCTCGGATTCCAATGCCGGCCTGGCCAAGGACATCAAGGATCGGGCTTACCGTCTGATTCAGGAAGGCCGGTCCAATGACCAGATTACCCAGTACATGGTGGATCGTTACGGGGACTTCATTACCTATCGGCCGCCACTGAAACCCTCCACCTGGTTCCTGTGGTTCGGCCCCTTCGTGGTGACCATGCTGGCGGTTTTGGTGCTGTTGGCGCTGAAACTTCGCAACCGGCCGCGGCCCCCGGCCCCGGTCCCCGCCGAGCAACAGCACAAGGTGGAACAGCTGCTGCGGGAGCTGGACGAAAGCGACCACAAGCATTGACCACGAGTATTAAGGAAACCAATCCATGACCCTGATGTGGGTAACTTTTTTTGCCATGACTCTGGTGGGCGTATTGATTGTGGTGGCGCCGCTGTTGCGCTTTCGCCCCGCCACGGAACCGCCGGGCAAACTGATCAACGCCGCCGTATTTCGCGACCGGGTACAGGAGTTGGACGACGACCTGGCCCAGGGCCGGATTGAGCCGGCGGATTATCAGCAGCTGAAGCAGGAACTGGAGTTGACCCTGTTGCAGGATGTGGACGCCGTGGGGGAGGATGCCCAAGTGCGGCGGGGAGGGCGCTGGTTGGTGTTGCCATTGCTGGTGCTGGTGCCCATCGCGGCATTTGTCATCTACGGAGCGGAAGGCTATCGGGAGGAAATCGGCGACTGGTTTGCCACCCAGGCACGCATGGAACAGGTGCTGCCGGAGCTGCTGGCCGGTGATTTCAGCGCCGCGGAACAGGCGGACATCCGGGTGGACGACTTTATTCGCACTTTGCAGCGGCAACTGCAGAAGAATCCCGACGACGCCCGCGGCTGGTATTTGCTGGGCGTCAGTTATCTGCAGGTGCAGATGCCGCAACAAAGCGAACTGGCGTTCCGGCGGGCGTTGAACCTGGAGCCCGACAATCTGGATTATTTGCTGGGGCAGGTTCAGGCAACGCTTACGGCCAATGGTGGCCGGATGACCCCGGAAATCCGCCAGGTGTTGCAACAGGTCATTGCCGCCCAGCCCAATAATCCCCGACCTTATATGACCATGGGAATGGCGCTGTTTCAGACCGGCGAGTTCCAGGCCGCCATCGATATCTGGGAGCAATACCTGGCACAGGACAACGCCGATCCACGGGCAGTGGAGTTGCTTAATCGCAGTATTGCCGTGGCCCGGCAACAAGCGGCCCAGCAACAGGCTAACGACGCCGGTGACGGGTCGCTGCCGGAATTGGTGGTGACGGTGGATGTGGCGGAGAACATCAAAAACCGGATCACGCCCACTGATACATTATTTGTGTTCGCCAAGGCCACCGACGGCCCCCCCATGCCTTTGGCCGTGGTCAGGCAACAGGCCGGAGACTGGCCTGTTACTGTGGTGTTAACGGATCAGCAGGCCATGACCCCCGCCATGACCCTGTCCAAATTCGACCAGGTCCAGGTGCAGGCGCGGATCTCCGCGGCGGGCACCGCCAGCGCCCAGAGTGGTGACTGGCAGGCGGCCGCCACCGTTGTGGAGCTGCAGCCGGGGCGGCAACCGGTGCAGTTGCGGATTGACCGCCAGATTCCCTGAGACCGCCTGATTCTCCGAGCGGGGCCCGTGGTGTGACCGGAGTCGCACGGGCCCCGCGACCCTCTCGATATCTACACCATCTTGCGCCGGGAAACCGCCGCCGCCCCAGCTACACTCAAATAAAGTCTTGCCTGTATTCTATTTGAGGTAGCCATGGATCTTGCTCCGTCTTTGTCCCGTTATTTCCAGCAGCGTGGTATCACTGTCAGCGTCCACCCCCATGTGGAGGAAACCAGTTTGTCCAAGCTGTGCCAGGAAATGGGGGTCGAACCTGGGCAGATGGCAGTGCCCATTATGTTACGCAGTCGCAAGCAGGCCGGTCTGATGGCGGTGGTGCCCATGGATCATTCCCTGGATTTGGATCGGCTTATGGCGTTATTGCGGCGGGAGTTCAGCTATATGGACAGTGCGGAAAGCAGTGCCTGGTTCGTGGATGCGGAGCCCGGCGCGGAGCCGGCGGTGGCTGAACCCTATGGCATCCCATGCATTATTGACCGCAGCCTGTTTCAGTTACCCCGACTGTTTATGCGTGCCGGCAGTCACCGGGCGCTGATCAGTCTGGACGCGGACAATCTGCGCCGGCTATACCAATCCTGTCCCAAAGCCGTGATCGCCAATCCCTCGCAGTTGCCGGCGGACCTGATGCTGGAACAGCAGACCGATCCCGCTTCCATTAATTCCATATACACCGCGCTGGATCAACTGCAGCGGTTGCCGGCCATTCCCGCCATGGCGCCTCGCCTGATGCAGTTGGTAAGTGATCCGGAAACTCCGGCGGCGGAACTGGCGGCCACCATCGAACTGGACCCCAGTGTCACCGCCCAGGTGCTGCGTTATGCCCGCTCGCCCTATTTCGGCTATCGCGGCCGCCTGGATTCGGTGCGCGATGCCATCACCCGGGTGTTGGGGTTTGAGCTGGTGGGTAATATTGCCCTGGGTATAGTCACCGGGCGCGCGTTCGATGTGCCCCAGACCGGCCCCTTGGGGCTGCGGGCATTCTGGAAGCATGCATTGTACACCGCGGTATTGGCGCAAAGTCTTGCTAAAAAATTCAACCAGCCGGGGCGCCTGCATCCGGCTCAGGCCTATTTGTGCGGCCTGCTCCATAATCTGGGGCAACTGGTAATGGGTCACCTGTTTCCCCGGGAGTTCAGTTTGTTAAATCACGAGTACGAGCACTATTCCCAGTGCGACCTGGCCACGCTGGAGCGGGAGTTGGTACTTAATGGCGACGTACGGCATTTTATCCGCCTGGGACACGATCATCTGGGGGGATATCTGTTGGAAAAATGGCGTTTGCCGGGTCCGGTGGTGGCCTGTGCCCAGTTTCATCATGCCACCGAAACGGAGTGTCCCGAGGCGGACTACGTAGCCCTGATCCGGCTGTGCAACCGCCTGCTGGCACAGCGGGGCATCGGCGACATGGGGGCGCCACAACCCCAATGGGTGGAGGACAGTGAATTGTTACCCTGGGCGGTGGCGGAACAGGTGCTTAACCGGGTTATGGAGTTGTGTCCGGAACTGGATCAGCTGGCGGACAGCATGGTGGCCTAGCTGTTGAAGGCTGGGGTCAAAGTCGGACGAATTAATAAATTATCCTTTCTAAACAGTTGCTTACATACTGGACTTTGGTGGACTTGTATCCCTCAGCGTTCATGTGTATGTTGAGCCATTCTTTTCCACGCTGGTATGGGGCCTGTTTTCCGCATCCTCCGCTTTATAATACGGGGCAGTGATGCCACAGGTGGCCCGCTGCCAACCGGTTGTACCCTCTATCAGGATGCACTCAAGCCAGCCGGCAGCAAATGATTTTTCAGGCGTTTTGATGGCCAGAGCCCACGCCGTATTCCAGATTTCAGAATAATCGACTAACTACTATGGAGTTATTTTCAATGCGTATCATTCTTCTAGGCGCTCCCGGTGCAGGGAAGGGGACCCAGGCTCAATACATCACCGAAAAATTCGGTATTCCGCAGATTTCCACCGGGGATATGTTGCGGGCGGCGGTGAAGGCGGGCACACCCCTGGGGCAGGCGGCCAAAAAGGTCATGGATTCCGGGCAACTGGTTTCCGACGACATTATTATCGGCCTGGTTAAGGAACGGATTCAGGAAGCGGACTGCAAGAACGGCTTTCTGTTTGACGGCTTCCCGCGCACCATTCCCCAGGCGGAAGCATTGCAGAAAGAAGGCATCGAGATCGATCACGTGCTGGAAATCGCCGTGGACGATGAAGAGATCGTAAAACGACTCAGTGGCCGGCGGGTGCATCCGGATTCCGGCCGGGTTTACCACGTGGTGTACAACCCGCCGCGGGAAGCCGGTAAAGATGATGCCACCGGCGAGGATCTGGTGCAGCGGGATGATGATAAAGAGGAAACCGTGCGTAAACGGTTGCAGGTTTATCATGAGCAGACCGCGCCCCTGGTGGATTTTTATAAGGATCTGGCGGCAAAGGGTGAGGCCAAAACCCGTTACAGTCGGGTGGAGGGGGTCGGATCGGTAGAGGACATTACCGCCGCGGTCATGGCAGCCCTGAATTCTTAGACGCGGTATCGCGACCGGATGAAGGCACCCTAAGGGTGCCTTTTTTTATTCCGTCGGCAGCGCAAAAATTTCATCGCGGGTCCGTTTAAAAATAAAAAAATACAGCTTTTGGATAAAAATTTGGGAAAAAGCGGCGTTGGACGGTGGAAATAAATTAATTATTAAATAATATTGCCATGTGCATGTATCACATGCATTTTTTTTGTGCTACTTTTTCTTTAAGCACATTTACGGGCTGAGTGAATGTGCGTGCCTGAAAATGCCATAGCTGAGGAGACAGAATCATGGCAAAAGCAAAGAAAGCGGCTGCAAAAAAACGTCCCGCACGTAAAGCAGCTCCGAAAAAGACGGCGGCGGCCAAACATCCTATTTTGGAAAAGGCTGATACCGCTTTAGAAAAAGCCCAGGCGGAACTGGCGGAGGCCACCAAAAAGGCCGATGAAGCCAAGAAGCAGGCGCAAACCAAAGCCGCAGCGGCCAAAAAAGCCGGCACCAAGGTGGCCCAGCGTTCCGCTGAGTCCGCCAAGCGAGCCGCGGCCAAAGCTCAGGACAAAGTAAAAGAGAAACGGGAAGCGCTGCGTCACGCCAAGGTAAACCATGCAGTGGCCCGGGTCGAATCCTCGGTGCTGGAAGCGGAACACAAAGCCGTGGAATCCGTGAAGGATTTCGCCGAGAACCTGGCGGCGAAAGCGGAAGCGGACATGAAAAAGGCTTTGGCCACGTTCGAAGAGCGTTGGAAGAAGGCCCGAGCCTCTGCCGATGCCAAGAAAGTGAAGTCCAAGGAAAAGAAAGAAAAAGCCAAGGTGAAAACCGTGGCCAAAAAGGCAACCGCCAAAAAGCGAACCATTGCCAAGAAGGCCAACGCCAAGCCGAAAAAGCGGGTAGCCAAGAAGCGTACCGCCAAGAAGGCCGCCACCGGAGCGAAAAAGGCGCCGGCCAAGAAGCGCAGTACCCGCAAGGCGGCTCCAAAAAAGGCAACGGCCAAGAAAACCGCTGCCAAGAAGAAAACCAGCACCCGTGGACGACCGAAAAAGGCCACCAGCTGATTCGAACAGCGCGAGCTGATCAGAAAAAGCCCCAAATTGGGGCTTTTTTTGTTTCAGCTGGGAAATTTTTTCCCAATTTCTGACCAATCGTCCGCTGTGTTCAGGTTGGTAAAAGCCTCGGTGTCACTTATGGTGACAATTTTGGGGGATTGTTGCTGGCACCAAAGCGTGAGCTTTCGATCCCCCCGTGCCAGAAACTCATCAATCGACTGGGCCAGCGCCCGGTGATAAAGGCCGAACAGCGGCTGCAGGCGGGTGTCGTCGTGTCCCAATATCAGTCGCGCGGGCATTCCGGTGGCCAGCCGTTGCAACAGATTGGCGGGAATCCACGGGGCGTCCACGGGCACCACCAGACCGTATTCCGTGGGCAGATGATGCAGGCAGCTGGCGATACCCCCCAGCGGACCCTGAAAGGCGTCGTGGTCGGTAATGACCGGGTAGCCGAGCTGCCGATAGCGCTCCAGATTACGGTTGGCGCTGATCATAACGCCACTTACCTGGGGGGCGAGCCGCTCCAGCACCCGGCGGATCATGGGTTGCCCCTTCAGGGTGAGCCAGCCTTTATCCTGCCCCCCCAGGCGCCGTCCTTCACCACCCGCCAGAATAATGCCGCTGACACTGTCAGGTTTTAACATCCCGTACTCCCGATATGCTACATTGCCGGCTTGAGTTTCCGGCCATCGCAGTGATCACCCAACTATGCAAAACCCGATCACCACTTTGCAGAACCTGCTTGCCGCCGACGGTCCTTTGGCACGCGCCTGGCCCGGGTTTCAGGTACGGCCACCCCAGACTGAGCTGGCCCGGCAAGTGGAAACTGCGTTGCAATCCCGCCGCTCGGTGATTTTGGAAGCACCCACCGGCAGTGGCAAAACCCTGGCTTATCTGTTACCGGTGCTGGTCAGCCACCGGCGGGTAATTGTGTCCGTGGGTAATCTTACCCTGCAGGACCACCTGTTGCAGGGGGAATATCAAAAATTGCGGCTGGCGTTGCCGCAACTGCGGTCCATGTTCGTGCTGAAAGGCTGTGACAATTACCTTTGCGCCTGGCGTTGGGCGGAACTGCAGTCGGACATGGGGGGCAGGGGGCTCGATCCGGCGCTGCAGGCGGCGCTGCCGGTGGTCCGTGACTGGTTGCGGGGGACCCGGGATGGCGACATTCAGAGCCTGCCGTTGGCCGCACCGGTGCGGGCGCAGGTGCGGCCTCTGGTGACTATTGGCAGCGAACAATGCCGGGGTGCGGATTGCGCCTATTTTCATTCCTGCTTTTTTCAACGGGCCCGGCAACGGGCGGCGACCGCGGAGGTGTTGTTGATCAACCACCGGTTACTGTTGTCGGACCGCCGTTTGCACAGTCGCGGCCTGGGAGCACTGTTGCCGGGTGCCGAGGCAGTGATTGTGGATGAGGCACACCAACTGCCGGATTTGCTGCTGCAGCATAATCTCGATGTCATGGAAGAGTATCGGGTGCAGCGCTGGATGCGCGCACTGGAACAACTGATTCAGCCGCAGGCGGGCCTGTATCCGGAGTTCCAGCCGCTGTTGCGCCAACTGCAACGACTGTGGCGGCATATCGGCGCGCAGCTGCAAGAAAACGCCGCAAGCCAGCCTTTGATTCCCGTCGACGGCGCCAGTCTGGCGCCGTTGGCGAACCTGTTGCAGCGGTTGCGACAATGGCTGGCGCTGTTGCAGGCTGCCGCCCTGCCGGTCAACCAGTACGTTGAGCCTCTGCAGCAATGGAGTGAACTGTTGCAGCGGGCCCGGGAGCCGGGTCAGGTACTGTATGCCGACCTGGGGTCACAGGGTTTACGGCTGCTCTCCCCCCGGGTACTGAATCCGTTTTCCAGCCTGGCGCAGGATGCCACCGCCTGGGTTTTTCTATCCGCCACGTTGCGGGTAGCGGGCAGCTTTGATTTTTTCCGGCGGGCATTGTCCCTGCCGGCTTTACCCAACTGGCATCACAACACCGGGTTGGACCATCGTGAACAAGCCCTGTTGTGGCTGCCGGATGAACTGCCGGTGCCAGGCGCAGAGGGATTTTATCAGGCCTGGCTGGAGCGGTTACAACCGATACTGCGGCAGCTTGATGGCGGTATTCTGCTGTTATTTTCCAGCCATCAGGTGTTGCAGCAATGCGCTGCCCTGCTAACTGACATGACCGGGCGCCCGCTGCTGGTACAAACACCTCAGGGTGATCGCCAGCGTCTGTTGCGACAGTTCCGGCAATCGCCCCAGAGTGTGCTGCTGGCTACCGGCAGTTTCTGGGAGGGAATTGATGTGCAGGGCACGGCATTGCGCTGCGTGGCCATCGATAAACTGCCGTTCGTGGCGCCGGATGATCCACTGGCGCTGGCCTGGCGGCAGCAGGCAGCGGAGCGGGGCGGTTCCTGGTTTGATGATTACATGGTGCCGCAGGCGGTGATTCGCTTGCGCCAGGGGGTGGGACGACTGCTGCGGGGTCCCGCGGATCAGGGCCTGGTGGTCATTGGTGATCGGCGGCTGGTGGACAAACCCTACGGGCAGCGTTTTCTTAACAGTTTGCCGGTGATGCCCCGGGCCCGACAGTGGGCCGAGGTGGCGGATTTTTTACGGCAGCGTGATCTGCTGCGCGCTACTCCCGGCCTTTAAATTGTTCCGTCGCCGGCAACCTGAGATAATGGCGGCTTTGTATCAGGATTCGATTTCATGAGCGCCAGAATTCTTGCCATCGACACCACCGCCGAGGCCTGCTCGGTGGCACTCTGCGTGGATGGCGAACCGCTGACTGAGCTCACCAATGAACCCCGTCAACACGCCGAGCGTATTCTGCCCATGGTGGAGAGGTTGCTGGCCACTGCCGGTGTCAGTCTGAGCCAGTTGGATGCCCTGGCCTTTGGTCGTGGCCCCGGCGCGTTCACCGGCTTGCGCATTGCCGCCGGCGTGGTGCAGGGGCTGGCCTTGGGTGCCGATCTGCCGGCGATACCGGTGTCCTCTTTGGCAATGCTCGCCCATCGCGGCTGGCGTGAACAGCGCTGGCCCCAATGCCACGCTGCCTTTGATGCCCGCATGGGGGAAGTCTACTGGGGCTCCTACGTCATCAGCGGCCAGGGTCAGGTGCAGAAGTGGGGCAGGGAATGCGTGGCGGTACCGGATCAGGTGACGGCCCAGGCCGGGGTCAGTGCCGGGCCCGGCTGGTGGGGGGTGGGCAGTGGCTGGTGTTATCGCGATGCACTGGAGCCGCTCACCGGCCCGCTGCGGGGATGCAATCCGGCGCTGACCACCCATGCCCTGGATTTACTGTGGCTGGCGCAAACCGCATACGCCGCAGGCGAGACAGTGACGGCGGAGCAGGTGGCGCCGGTGTATCTGCGAAATGAGGTGGCGGCGAAACCCAAACCGGTTAGCAGGGGTGGAGAAGAATGCAATGAGTGATGTGGAAATCCGCCAACTGAACTGGGATTACGGAATACCGCCCTTTCATCAGTTGATCACCGTGGGGCCCGATCATATCGATATCATGGGACACACCAATAATGTGGTCTATGTCAGCTGGCTGGAACAGGCCGCCTGGGGCCACTCCCAGGCCCTGGGGCTGGGGTGGGAGCGCTATCAGGCCTGCAATCGGGCCATGGTGGCCCGACGCCACGAAGTGGACTATCTGGGGGCCACCTTCCAGGGGGATCAGCTGGTCATGGGCACCTGGATCACGGAGAACGACGCCAAACTGTCGATCCTGCGCCGTTACCAACTGATCCGGCCCGCGGATGGTGCCACGGTGTTGCGGGGCTGTACCCGCTGGGTTTGCGTGGCGGTGGATTCGGGCCGGCCCAAACGGATGCCGGAGGAGTTTGTACTGGCCTACCGCATCAGCGAAAAACAATGATCGGCTTCTTGCACAGCAGTAACAGGACAGCATGATGGATGCAGTGGTACAGGCGTTAATACTGGCGGTGATTCAGGGCTTGACGGAATTTCTGCCGGTATCCAGTTCAGCCCATCTGATTTTGCCCTCGCAAGTGCTGGGCTGGCCGGATCAAGGTCAGGCCTTTGATGTGGCGGTGCATTTGGGCACTCTGGTGGCGGTGGTGGCCTATTTTAGCGGTGATTTGCGACGGATGGCCGGCGGGGTTATGGGTGGCGTGCAGTCCCGCCAGTGGAACCCGGATCTGCAGCTGGCGGCAGCGGTGGTGGTGGGCACCATACCGGCGGTAATCTTCGGCGGTCTGTTCAGTGATTTCATTGCCGGGCATCTGCGCAGCAGTTTCGTTATCGCCTGTACTACGGTGATATTTGGTTTGTTGTTATGGGCGGCGGACCAGCGGCGGGACAACCAGCGTGGTATGCAGGACCTGGGCCTCGGACTGGCCCTGGTGATCGGCATGGCCCAGGCCCTGGCGTTGCTACCCGGTACCTCCCGCAGTGGTATCACCATGACCGCCGCCCTGTTTCTGGGCTTCAGTCGGGTGGCATCCGCCCGTTTTTCCATGTTGCTTTCCATTCCCATCATTTTGGCGGCCGGAGTGTTGGAAACGGTAAAGCTGGCCACCGCCAGCGAGCCGGTATCCTGGAGCTTTATGCTGTGGGGCTTCCTGGCCTCGGCCATCAGTGCTTTCCTTTGCATTCACCTGTTCCTGCGCTTTCTGGAACGCATCGGCATGACGCCATTTGTGGTCTACCGGCTGCTGCTGGGGGCGGCGCTGTTTCTGTTCGTGGGGTTGGCCTAACCACATTAGATTCGTCCCTGATGGCCACATGGGGCTATAATTGGCTTTGAAGCCTTCAACGACCCGGGTGAGCCTGTTACGGCAATGAAAATCAGTACCGCAATCCCCCAAACGCCTCTGCGCACCGGCGCTAATAACCGGGATGATGTTCGCCTGCCGGCGCCCCAGGAAAGCGGGCGCGAGCGGTCGCAGGCTGGCGGCGGTCAGCCGCCGGCGGCGGAGGTGGCCATCAGTGAGGCGGCGCGTCAGGCCGCCAGCGGACAACAGGTGGTGGCCGCCAATCGGGGGGAAAGTGTCGAGGATCGCTATCAGTATTACCGCAATACCGAGGCCCGTGAGTTGCCTTCCTTCAGCCAGCGGGCGCTGCAGGCCTACTCCAGTACCCAGCAGGCGGCCCGCGAGGCTCAGGGTAGCGGCGAGTATCTGAGCAGTATCGACCTGTTCGTATAATCCATTATTTCAATTGCAAGTTCCCAGAGCATTTTAAGTGACTGCCAACTGGATTGTCGTAGACCAGCCTCAGCTGCGCCAGCGCCTGCGTCAGTTAGGACTGGATGAGGCCTTGTTTGCCGGTTACTGGTCCGGGGAGCAGTCCGGCGATGCCGAACCGCAGGCGGTGCTGGAGTATCGAGACGGGGTGCTGCAATTGCGCCCCCTGGACCGTCGCTGGGGCCATCCCCTGGTGGTGGACTTTGGCCAGGGGCGCAGCGGTTTTCGCATGGCCCGGGCGCATCACGAAATGCTGGTGAAAGCAGTGACCGGTCGCGCCCGGGATCCGCTGCGGGTGGTGGATGCCACCGCCGGGCTGGGACGTGACACGATGCTGCTGGGGGCGGCCGGGTTTCAGGTAACCGCCATCGAGCGTCACCCGCTGGTGGCCGGCCTGCTAAGTGACGGTCTGGAGCGGGCGCGGTTGCAGGCTGAGTCAGCCCCGGTGGCGGAACGGGTGGAACTGGTGGTGGGGCGGGCGCAGGCCCTATTGGAGACCTGGCCCCCGGCATCACGACCGGATGTGGTCTATCTCGATCCCATGTTTCCCGCGCGCAGCAAGGCGGCATTGGTAAAGAAAGAAATGCGCCTGTTCGGCCAACTGCTGGGTGAGGATATGGACTCCGCCAGCCTGTTGCCACCGGCGCTGGCGGCGGCCACCCGCAAGGTGGTGGTAAAGCGGCCCCGCAAGGCACCGCCCCTGGGCGGACAGGAGCCTGGCTATCGAATTGAGGGAAAAAGCAGCCGGTTTGACGTGTATCCGGTCACGCCGGGATGAGTTCAGGCGGCTTTCGGTTCAGGCCGCTTTCAGTTCAGGCCGCTTCCGGCTCTTTGAACTCTTTTTCCAGATCCATTTCCGCAATCTGCTGGATACTCTGCCGGGTGTCTTCACTCAACAGTGAGTGCGCATCCTCGTGCGAGCGCAGCAGGGCATTGCCGAACACCAGATTGCCGCTGTCATCCACCTCCAGCACCTTGCTTTTCACCAGGGCGTCGATGAAGTTTCTGAACAGCGCCTTATCGGAGAATTCAGGCCCACTGAACTCATGCAGTAACGACATACGCTGTGCCAGCATGGTGCAGGCGTTTTCCAGTTGATTGCGCCCCAGTTTGCCTGAGCCGGCCTTGACCAGTATCTCCACCGCAATAAAGAAGCGCTCCAGGGACTGCTTGGTGGTATTGGCAAGAATGCTTAAATGCATGAATTCCGTTGCCCGGCTGTCGGGGGCCCAGACTTCCGACTCGTTGGCAATCAGATAGCCATGATCCACCAGTACCGCCACTTGTTTTTCCACCACGCCGGGTATTTCCGCTTCGCTCCAGTGCATAAACAGTTCGGAGCGGAAGAACACATATAACTGACGAATCTGTTTTACCAGGTTTTGGCGTTTGATCCGGCGGTTGTTTAACACCAGGCAGGCCACCAGGGAAATCAACGCAAACAGATGGATGATGTTGTTGCGGTAGTAACTCATCAACAGCGCTTTGTCATCGGTCAGCCGAATCACATCGCCAAACGGATGTTTCTGCCGGGTCAGGACTTCCAGACGTTCGCAATAGGCAATCACATCGGCGCCACTGATATCCGGCACCACCACCAGATCGGTGTAGGGGGCCCGGCGCAGAAAATCCAGATAAAAATTCAACTGCTGGACCAGGGCCCGTTCATCCATGGCCTGTTTCGGTGTGGACAGCAGTACGATACTCATCAGATTGATGGGGTTCACCACGGCGGCATTGTTGATCCGGGTGACAATTTCCCAGCCCAGTCTGTCCACCAGCTGCGGCACCCAGGGTGGCCCGGAGCCATCGCTGTACTCCGCCTCCCGCCAGTTGGGATCCATTTCCGTCAGCGCCTGATTCAGGTGCAGGGGTTCACCGAAGTTGACATAAACCTGGCCAAAGGTCCCCCGGATTTTATTCAGGGTGCGGAAAATATCGAACACCGATTCCTGCTTCTTTTGCTTGCCATAGAGCTCACCCAGATAGGTGCCCCCTTCCAGGACTTTTTCATAGCAGATATGAACCGGCACGAACACAAAGTTGCGGCGCCGGGTGCGCAGATAGCTGCGCACGGTCATGGCCAGCATACCCGGTCGGGGGGAAAGCAGGCGACCGGTGCGGCTCCGTCCCCCTTCCACGAAATATTCCACCGAAAAGCCGCGATCAAACACCATGTTCAGGTACTCATTGAAGACCGCGGTGTACAGCCGGTTGCCCTTGAAGCTGCGGCGCAGGAAAAACGCGCCACCGCGCCGCAGAATGGGGCCCACCACCGGCATATCCAGATTCACGCCGGCAGCGATGTGCGGCGGAACCATGCCATTACGAAATAACAGATAGGACATCAGCAGATAATCAATGTGACTGCGGTGGCAGGGTACATAAATCACTTCATTGTCCGTGGCCACCTTCTTCAGCCGGTCGATGCCGGACACCACCACCCCGTTGTACAGTTTATTCCACAACCAGGTCAGGACGATGTAATAAATTCGGATCACCGGATGGGAATAATCCGCCGCCACTTCCATGGCGTAGGCGCGGGCGGTGGCTTCGGCCTTACGGCGGCCGCCTTTGCTGTTGCGGCGGGCCTCGGCGTCGATGGCGGCCACCACATTGGGCATTCGCAGCAGGGCGTTAACCATGGTTCGGCGGTGGGACAGATCGGGCCCGATCACGGCCTCTTTCAGGCGCCGGAAATGGGTGCGGAACACCCGACCCAGCTTGCGCACCGCCCGTTCCCGGGGCAGCCCTTCACTCAACACCTGGCGCAGGGATACCGGCTCGTCGAAATGCACCACGGTCTGCCGCCCCTGAATCATGATGATCAGCAACTTGCGCCAGGGTCCGGGTACCCGCCAGGAATCGGAAAACAGGATCTTAAAGATGGAGTCCTCCCGCGCCGGGGCCCGGCCCCAGAACAGGGATACCGGCACCAGTTGCAGGTCGCGCCGGGGATCCCGTTCCAGTTCGTCGATCATCGCCAGCAGGGGCTCGGTCTGATTGGCGGATTTACGGCCCCAGGACCGGCTTTTGCCCGCCAGTGCGTAAGTGGCCCGTTTGCGATGAAACTGCCCCAGATCCAGGCCGTTGTCCGGATCCGGCAGGCCCAGATTACGGCATTCCCGGGCCATGATCAGATAATCCGCCAGCGAATCGTTTTTCAGTACGTAACAAACCGGCTGGGCAGGATTGATGTTCAGGCTGGCGCTGGACTCCGGTTGCACATTGGCGCGGACCATCCAAAATAACAGTCGTTTGACGATCCAGATATAGAGCAGATCCAATCCCAACCAGCGCGTCATTGAGCCCACCTTCTTATCCCCAAGATGGCTGCAGTCTACTGCCTCCGGCGGTATCTGGCAAAATTACCGCCGGCTGCAA
>MDSW01022134.1_pt1 | contig 15653 bp, 18 predicted proteins | sample 811171 | NCBI WGS metagenome assembly MDSW01 (sample SAMN05326641, study PRJNA326480) | marine metagenome | isolation source: seawater | place: Atlantic Ocean: North West | collected 2012
GAAGGAATATGTCGCAGCTCAGGACCCGGACGATCCGGGCGTGCTCGTGCTGTCGCGCTTCGCGGGCGCCGCCGAGGACATGACCGAGGCGTTGCTGGTCAATCCGCATGACGTCGACGAGACCGCCACGGCGATCCGTCGCGCTCTGACGATGCCGCTGAAGGAACGTCAGGCGCGCCACGCCGCCTGTATGGAAGTCGTCCACGCGACCGATACCGGCGCCTGGGCGCGCAGCTTCCTCGATCAGCTCGCTGCCTGCACACCCGCTTTGCGCATTACCGGACGCGCCGCCGAATGGCTTCGCGGCGAAGAGGGCGGGGCCAGGGCCGACCGGCAGTGCGGCGCGGCGCAGTAAGGCAGGAGTGGCTACCGCCGGAATAAAAGGCCTGTCGCCATCCTCAGCCATAAGGCTCCAGTTTCGGCGCTCGTGGCGCGTGGTGGCCACGACGGACATCCCGCCGCGGCCGCTGCCGAAGGGGGCCAGGAGATCCGCCAGAACCTTGAACAGGCGGACAACCGGGCGGATCACCGGAAATGGCACGAGCCGCCGCACGCCGGCGAAAAGCGCAAGGCCGTAACGCATGACGGCCAGCTCCAACCCCGCCCGGAAGAGGACCGTCTCTGCACCGGAATGTGTCAGAAAGAGGCGCTGGTCCGGAATCTCGATCTGCCAACCCTGCCGGACCAATCCACCTGGAAGGGTGTATCGCGCTGGCTTCGACCATCCGAAAGTCTTATCCCAGCGGTTGCCGTTCCAGACCAGCATCGGGCGTCCCGCTTGGCACAAGATCGACCGCATGACCGAGAGCCCCCGGGGCGCGCGGTTTCCGGGCAGGATTGCGGTGTCGCACGTCTTCGCCGGAGAGGGCGTGCACGGCGGCGGAGGAAGGACCGGAACAGAAGAGAGGCCCGAGAGCACGCAGACACCGGCATCCCGCGCCTCGGAATCGAAGGCCGATATGCCGCGTTGTCCGACAGATCGAGGTAGTGGACATCCGCCGCGATTGCGGCGCGCGCGAGGCGATAAGGATCGTCTCCGTAGGCGTGGAAAGGCCCCGCGGCATCAACGACAACTTCGTGCCCCACTAAGGCGTCGAGATTGCCCCCGCGATCCATTCTGATCGCCCGGCAACTCAGTCCCTCAGCACAGGATCGGGCTTTTTCGAGGTTCCGACAGGCGACACAGACTTCATGCCCGTCGGCAACCAAGAGCTTCGCGAGCCTTGCGCCGAAAACGCCGTAACCTCCCAGCGCCAGAATCTTCAACGGAGTAAGCGCATTTGAAACGAAGGATCCGGGATCGCACACATGTCCGCCCGTCCAAAAATCGCGTATCTATTGCGCGCGAGAGGCTGGTAGAGCCAGTCCCGCATCGGTCTCGGCAGGATCAGCAAAACCGCGACCTTGGCGAAGTCGGATGGTGTTCATGCCATGACGCTGCGCGACGTGTTGATCTTACGCGGAGCCCTAGAGCGCGGTGCCGCGTCGCGAAGCTGTGGGGAGCTCCTCGTTGATGCCAGGGTCGGTCGCAAGGCAAGCGACGCGATCCGCTGGGCGGTGCCGTTCACACGTGCGGGTGACATCCTGAACGCATCGCGGCCAAGCGCACTAAATATGGCTTGTATTGCGGCTCGTTCATCCCGCCAGGCGGATCATGGGCGCGCGTCGACGGCTTCTTCAAAGATCTCGACGAAGCAAAGCCACGCTGTTCGACGCTGCTTTCCCCCGCCCCGCGCCGCCCGAGCCATCCGCTCCGCGCCGCGTCATGAGAAAAGCTGGCGTGCTAGTCTGGCTTCAAGAGCCCTGCCGCGGGGCCCGGATCTCCGGTAGCGCGGACGCAGATCAGCAGGCGGTGCTGCGCATGACGAAACACCTGCAGCTCGAGCGTCGGTTCCATTCCTTCCCGACGTGATCGCGCAAATGGATGGCCCGGCCGGAAATGGCTGGGCCTCTTCATTTCTAACAGTTTCGAGCAGAGAAATTACCACGTGGTAATCCGATCACTCCCCAGAACGCCCCGCGTCGTGGCGGAAATATTTTATTTTCAAGGGGTTGGGTGGTGCTGCTGGAGAGACTTGAACTCTCGACCTCTCCCTTACCAAGGGAGTGCTCTACCGCTGAGCTACAGCAGCGCCGGTTTCGGTCCGTCGCTTCGACCGTGGCGGGGATTTAGACGCAATCGCTCGAGGGTGCAAGGGCAAATCTTGCTCTCTCTCGACAGGATTTCACAGGCGGGTTAAACGAGGCGCCATGACAGGCGGAAAGAAAGATGGATCGGGCACGTCCCGCGATGCGGAATTGAGCCGCGAAGAGCGTCGGGCGCAGGCGTTGCGCGCGAATCTGCAGCGGCGCAAGGCGCAGGCGCGCGCCCGCAAATCCGAATCCAAGCCGCCGAATAACAACGAATCCGAGGGCAGTTGATATGGACAGCATCGTCGTGCGCGGCAACGGGCCACTTTCCGGCCAAATCCCAATCGCGGGGGCAAAAAACGCCTGTCTCGCGCTGATGCCGGCCACGCTGCTCAGCGATGAGCCGCTGACTCTGACCAACGCGCCGCGCCTGTCGGATATCCGCACGATGACCGAATTGCTGGCGAGCCTCGGCGCAGAAGTGACCGCGCTGCAGGAGGGCAAGGTTCTGGCGACCTCGTGTCACGGCGAGATCAACCCGGTCGCGGATTATGAAATCGTGCGCAAGATGCGCGCCTCGAATCTGGTGCTCGGGCCGCTGCTGGCGCGCTTGGGCCATGCGGTCGTGTCGCTGCCCGGCGGCTGTGCGATCGGTGCGCGCCCGATGGATATCCATGTCGATGCGCTCGCAGCGCTCGGCGCGGAGATCGAACTAAAGGACGGCTATCTGCATGCAGAAGCGAAGGGCGGGCTGAAAGGCGCCACCCACGAGATGCGCTTCGCTTCCGTTGGCGCGACCGAGAACTTCCTGATGGCGGCTTCGCTGGCGAGGGGCACGAGCGTGCTGAAGAATGCAGCCCGCGAGCCAGAAATCGTCGATCTGGCGAAATGCCTGCGCGCGATGGGGGCGCAGATCGAGGGCGACGGCACCTCCGAGATCGTGATCGAGGGCAAGGATCGCCTGCACGGCGCGACTCACCCGGTGGTCGCCGACCGGATCGAGCTCGGCACCTATATGCTCGCACCCGCGATCTGCGGCGGCGAGGTGGAGTGCCTGGGCGGTCGAATCGATCTGCTGGAGAGCTTCTGCGAGAAGCTCGACGCGGCGGGCATCTCGGTCGAGCAGACTCATACCGGCCTCAAGGTCGCCCGCAAGAATGGCCGCATCCGCGCGGTCGACGTGACGACCGAGCCTTTCCCCGGCTTCCCGACCGATCTTCAGGCGCAGATGATGGCGCTTCTCTGCACCGCCGAGGGCACCAGCGTTCTGGAAGAGAAGATTTTCGAGAATCGCTTTATGCACGCGCCCGAACTGGTGCGGATGGGGGCGAATATCGACGTCCATGGCGGTCATGCGACTGTCCATGGTGTAGAGAAGCTCAAAGGGGCGCCGGTGATGGCGACCGACCTGCGCGCCTCCGTGTCGCTGATCCTCGCCGGGCTGGCCGCTGAGGGTGAGACCGTCGTCAGCCGTGTCTATCACCTCGATCGCGGCTATGAACGCGTCGAGGAGAAACTGGCGGGCGTCGGTGCGCATATCGAGCGCGTGAAAGCGAGTTGATCGGCTGGCAATTCCCGCCGTCTTCCCCATATCGAATGCAGAGGTGACCCAATGACCCGTGATGCGAAATTCGAAGAGGGTGGCGAAGGCGCGATCGCGCTGCGCGCCGAGACCAAAGACGACCTCCCCGTGATCGCGGCGCTGGTGCAGGATGCCGTGCTGCCGATCACCGAGATCGCCTGGGAGGCGAAGTCCCGGCGTCTGGCGCTGCTGATCAACCGCTTCCGCTGGGAGGACAAAGCGCAGGCCGAGGCCGAGAAGCGCCCCTATGAGCGCGTGCGGTCGCTGCTGGTGATCTCGGATGTCACCCATGTTTCGAGCATGGGGATCGATCGTTCGGATCGCGACGTGGTGCTCTCGATCCTCGATATCACCTTTGAAGAGACCGAAGACGGCGCGGGTCGCGTGACCCTGACGCTGGCGGGCGACGGCGCGCTGGCAGCCGATGTCGAATGTCTCGATGTCGATTTGCGTGATGTCGAGCGGCCTTATCGCGCGCCTTCCGGCAAGGTGCCGCATCATCCCGAGTAAGGCGCGTTTTGCTGCGGGGGATGCCTCCGGCGGGGATATTTACGCCAAGTCGAAGTGGAATTGCCCTTGGGGGCAGTGTCGTGCTTGCGGGGCAGGGCGGGAGTCTCTAATCCGAAGAGCGGAATAGGAGACTGTCGATGCCGCACTTTCTGGACACGCGCGAAGAGGGCTTTGAGGCCCGGTTTGTCGAACTTCTGGGGATGAAGCGCGAGGACAGCCCCGATGTGGACGCTGTCGTGGCCGGGATCATCGCGGATATCCGCAAGCGGGGCGATGCGGCACTGATCGAGCTGACCGCGAAATTCGACCGACTGGAGCTGTCGCCCGAGACGTTGGCGTTTTCTCCCGAAGAGATCGAGGCCGAGGTCGCGAAAGTGCCCGCCGAGGAGCGCGCAGCGCTGGAATTGGCGGCCGAGCGTATCCGCGCCTATCACGAGCGCCAGATGCCGCATGACGCGCGTTGGATCGACGCGAGCGGGGCGGAGCTTGGCTGGCGCTGGGGGCCGGTCTCGGCGGCGGGGCTTTACGTGCCCGGCGGGCTGGCGAGCTACCCCTCTTCGGTGCTGATGAACGCGATCCCCGCGAAGGTCGCGGGGGTGGAACGTCTGGTCGTGGCCTGCCCGACGCCGGGCGGGGCGGTGAACCCGCTGGTGCTGCTGGCCGCGCAACTGGCAGGCGTCGATACGGTCTACCGGATGGGGGGCGCGCAGGCGATTGCCGCGCTGGCCTATGGGACCGAGACGATCACGGCGGTCGACAAGATCACCGGCCCGGGCAACGCCTTCGTGGCGGCGGCCAAGCGGCGCGTCTTCGGGCGCGTGGGCATCGACATGATCGCGGGGCCGTCGGAAATCCTCGTGATTGCGGATGGCACGGGCGATCCGGATTGGATCGCGCTCGACCTGATGAGCCAGGCCGAGCATGACGAGAGCGCACAGGCGATCCTGATCACCACCGACGAGGCTTTCGGCAAGGCGGTCGTTGCGGCGGTCGAGAAACGCCTCAAGACGCTGGAGCGCCGTGCGATTGCAGGCGCGAGCTGGCGTGACTTCGGGGCGGTGATCGTCGCACGCGATCTGATGGAGGCGGCCGAGCTGTCGAACCGGGTCGCCCCCGAGCATCTGGAGCTTTGCGTCGCCGATCCCGATTGGCTGGCGGAGGCGATCACCCATGCGGGCGCGATCTTCCTTGGCGCCTACACGCCCGAAGCGATCGGCGACTATATCGGCGGGCCGAACCACGTTCTGCCCACGGCCCGCTCGGCGCGGTTTTCCTCGGGCCTGTCGGTGATGGACTTCATCAAGCGCACCACGCTGGCGAAGATGACGCCCGGCGCGCTGAAGGCGATCGGCCCTTCGGCAGAGGTGCTGGCGAAATCGGAAAGCCTCGAGGCGCATGGGCTGTCGGTGCGTGCGCGGCTCGATGCGCTCAATGACGAAGGGGAGGGGTGATGGCCCGGATTTCTCATATCCAGCTGGACACGGGCGGGCTGCCCGCGCCCTCGCCGGAGATTGAGCAGGAGCGCAAGGTCGCGATCTACGATCTGCTCGAGGATAACAGCTTCAATATCCCGGGCCGCGACGGGCAACCTGCACCAGAAGGGCCGTTCGCACTGACGCTTGGCGTGCGCGATCGGCGGCTCGTTTTCGACACCGAGACCGAGAGCGGTGCTAAAGTGGCGGAGTTTCACCTGTCCTTCGGCCCGTTCCGGCAGGCGGTGAAGGATTATTTCCAGATCTGCGAGAGCTATTTCGAGGCGGTCAAGAAGCTGCCGCCCAGCCAGATCGAAGCGATCGATATGGCCCGGCGCGGTATCCATAACGAAGGCGCGCGCATTCTGCAGGAGCGTCTTGAAGGCAAGGCCGAGATCGACATCGACACGGCGCGGCGCCTCTTCACCCTCGTTGCCGTTCTCGCCCCGAGGTAAACGGATGGGCGAGATCCCCAACTCCGTTCTCTTTGCGTGCGATCATAATTCCACGCGCTCCCCGATGGCCGAGGGGATGATGAAGAAATTCTACGGCACCGAATGCTACGTGCAGTCGGTGGGCGTGAAGGCCGATCTAGAGATCGACGGCTTCACCATCGCGGTGATGGCCGAGATCGGTGTCAATCTGGAGCGTCACCGCGCGCGGTCTTTCACCGAGTTGCAGGAATGGGGCGACGATCTGTCCGCTTTCGATCTGGTGATCGCGCTGTCGCCCGCCTCGCAGCGTCAGGCGCTGGAGCTGACGCGGTTCTTTCATCTAGACGTGGAATATTGGCCGATCCTCGATCCGACCGGGATCGGCGAGACGCGCGAGGCCAAGCTCGCCGCCTATCGCGACACGCGCGACCAGATCCGTCGCCATCTCATCGAACGTTTCGGAGAGCCGACCGCCTGATCAGCCGCCAGACTGTGCAGGCTGCGTGCCAAGTCGGTCCAGATTCGCCTCGATCCACTGCGCGAGCTCGAAATAGCGGATCGCGATCGCCTCTCCCGCTTCGGTCAGGCAATAGTCCACGCGCGGCGGCACCTCGCCATGATCGCGCCGCGAGATCAGCCCATCCGCTTCGAGCACCTGCAAGGTCTGGGCCAGCATCCGCTCGGAAATGCCGCCGATCCTGCGACGCAACTCGGAAAAGCGCAGCCGCCCGTCGCGAAGCGCGACCAGAATCAGCCCGCCCCAGCGCGAACTGACATGCGACAGGATCATGCGCGAGGGACAATCGGCATTGAACACATCGGCGTCGGGCAGCGCGGGGTCGGTCTGTTGCATAATGCGGAGGCTCCTGTGCGGGGCTGCTGAACACTTACTAAAATGTAGGTACTTCCTTTTGCGCAGTAAAGAGCGCAGCTTCCCGTCAGCGAAAGACAAAAGGAGGTCGCCATGACCATCGCCGTTACCGGAGCCACCGGCCATCTTGGCCAACTCACCCTTGCCGCACTGGCCGCACGCGGCGCGACCGACGTGTTCGGGCTGGCACGCAGCCCTGAGAAGCTGACGGGCGCCGCGCGGCGGTTCGACTATTCCGACCCCGACAGTTTCGACGCGCTGGCAGGCGTCGACACGCTGCTCCTGATCTCGTCGAGCGAGGTTGGCCAGCGCGCGCCGCAACATCGCAACGTGATCGAGGCCGCCAAGGCGCATGGCGTCGGCCATATTCTTTACACGTCTCTGCTGCATGCCGACCGTTCGAAGATGCAACTCGCCGAAGAGCACGTGGCGACCGAGGCGGCGCTGGCCGCATCGGGGCTGAGCCATACGCTGCTGCGCAATGGCTGGTATGGCGAGAATTACGACAGCGCGATCGCCTATGCTGCGCAATCGGGCACGATCGCCGGGGCGTCGGGCGCGGGCCGGATCGCGGCAGCGGCGCGAAGCGATTACGCCGAGGCGCTGGCCGCCGTGGCGCTCGATCCCGGCTTGCAGGGCAAGACCTATGAGCTGGCGGGCGATGCGGGTTTCACCCTCGACGAGCTGGCCGCCGAGATCGCCGCACAGGCCGGGCGCGCGGTCGAGGTCTCGCACCTTGCCGAGGCCGAGTATCGCGCGTTGCTCGAGACGATGGGCCTGCCCGGCCCCTTCGCCGCGATCATCGCGGATTCGGATGCGCAGGCCGCCAATGGCGCGCTGTTCGATGACAGCCACGACCTGTCGCGGCTGATCGGCCGCCCGACCACGCCGCTGGCCGAGATCGTGCGCGCCGCATTGGGGTGACCCGCGACGGCGCCTAACCGCGTTTGACGCGGCGTGTGGCGCGTGGCACTCAAGGCCAGACAGCTTTACGGAGAATGGCCATGCCGCGCGCCCGCACTCTCGACACGATCAGCCGCTATTACGATGCCTTCAACGCAGGCGATACGGCAGGGATGGAGGCCCAGCTGGGCGAGCCTTTTGCCCATCACGTGAACGAGGGGAAAATCCGCCACGGGATCGAGGCGTTCCGCGAATTCAACAAGCATATGAGCCGCTGCTATCGCGAGCAGCTGACCGATATGGTCATCATGGCCAATGACTCAGGCACGCGGGCGGCGGCGGAGTTCATCGTCAATGGCGTCTATCTGGAGACCGATGACGGGCTGCCCGAGGCGCATGGGCAAAGCTATGTCCTGCCGGCGGGGGCGTTCTTCACGCTCGACGAGGGCAAGATCACGCGCGTCGTCACCTATTACAACCTCGCCGACTGGATCGCGCAGGTCTCGTGATGGAGGTGCGGCGGCTGACCGGAGAGGCGCTGGATGCAGCGCTCGACGACGTGGCGCGGCTGCGGATCGCGGTGTTTCGGGACTGGCCGTATATCTATGACGGATCGCTGGAATATGAGCGGCGCTATATCCAGAGCTATCGGGAAAGCGATGCGGCGGTGGTCGTCGGCGCGTTCGACGGAGCGCGACTGGTGGGCGCTGCGACTGGCACGCCGCTGGAAGATCACGCCGGTGATTTCGCGGCGCCTTTCGCATGCACCGGGCTGAAACTGGAAGACGTGTTCTACTGCGCCGAGTCGGTCCTTCTGCCCGACTATCGCGGGCAGGGCCTCGGGCACGCCTTCTTCGATCATCGTGAGGCCCATGCGCGCGAGTTGGGGCGCAGCCATTCGGTCTTCTGCTCGGTGATCCGTCCCGACGATCATCCGCTCAAACCTGCCGATTATCGCCCGCTCGACGGGTTCTGGCGCAAGCGGGGCTATGCGCCGATGGAGGGCGTGGTCGCGCGGTTCAAATGGACCGATCTGGGTGAGGATGAACAGACCGAGAAGGCGCTGCAATTCTGGGGGCGCAAGCTGTGAGCCGCGAGGTCGTAATCGCGGCAGCCGCCTATCCGCTCGACTGGTTCGACGATTGGGCGGGCTACGCGGCGAAGGTATCCGCTTGGGTGGCCGAGGCTGCAGGGCAGGGCGCGCAGCTTCTGGTCTTTCCCGAGTATGGGGCGATGGAACTGGCGAGCCTCGGTGGTGCGGAGGTCGCGGGCGATCTGGAAGCCGCGCTGGTCCATGTAGCCGGGCTGCGAGCGGACATGGAAGCGCTGTTCGCAGATCTCGCGGCGGAGCATGGCGTGCATATTCTCGCCCCCTCCGGACCCGTCATCGACGGCAGCAAGCGCGTGAACCGGGCGAGCCTGTTCGGTTCCGGCGGGCTGATCGGGCATCAGGACAAGGCGATCATGACGCGGTTCGAGCGTGAGATCTGGCATGTCGATGCGGGCGAAGTGCTGGTGCTCTTCGACACCGCGCTCGGCAAGATCGGCGTCACGATCTGCTACGACAGCGAATTCCCCCTGCTGGCGCGCGCGCTGGCCGAGGCGGGAGCAGAGATTATCCTCGTGCCGTCCTGCACCGACACGCTCGCGGGCAATAACCGGGTGCGGATCGGTGCGATGGCGCGCGCGCTCGAAAACCAATGCCTGACCGTGCAGGCGCCGACCGTTGGCGACGCGCTCTGGTGTCCGGCTGTGGACGAGAACCGCGGCACGGCTGCGATTTTCGCGCCACCAGACGGGCTCTGGCCCGAAAGCGGGACCGTGGCCGAAGGGGCGCCCGACTCACCTGGCTGGACCTTCGCGACGGTGGACCTCGGCCGGGTCACGCAAAGCCGCACCGCAGGAACCGTTTTGCCCTTCAAACATTGGTCCGAGCAGTCTGATGCGGCCCAAATAATCCGGATCGCTTCGGAAAACCCCGCCCAGCCTTGACATTCCACTTGAATTTCGCGGCCTAGGGGCGCATTTAAACGCTCGCCCGCAGATGACGCGGGTAACCATTTATGGAGTGACCATGGCCAAGGAAGAAATGCTCGAATTTCCCGGTGTCGTGAAGGAACTCCTGCCTAACGCGACGTTTCGGGTCGAGCTGGAAAACGGCCATGAGATCATCGCGCATATGGCAGGCAAGATGCGTAAGAACCGCATCCGTGTTCTGGCAGGCGACAAGGTTCAGGTGGAAATGAACACCTACGACCTCACGAAGGGTCGTATCAACTACCGCTTCAAGTGAAGCTGATCCTCGGCTCGGCGAGCCCGCGACGGCGAGAGCTTCTGGCCCAGCTCGGGTTGGAGCCTTTTGACGTGCGCCCCGCCGATATCGACGAGACGCCGTTCAAGGGCGAGGCCGCGCGCGACTATGTCGCTCGCATGGCCCGCGAAAAAGCGATGGCGCTCGATGTGGCCGATGACGAGGTGCTGCTGAGCGCCGATACCACGGTGACCTGCGGGCGCCGCATCTTGGGTAAACCCGAAGACGAGAAAGAGGCGGCGGAGTTTCTCTGGCTGCTGTCCGGGCGTCGGCACCATGTGTTCACCGCTGTGGCTGTGCGCACGGCGCAGGGCCTGCGCGAACGGCTTGTCGATACGGTGGTGAAGTTCAAGCCGCTCAGCGACGAGGACGTGAATGGCTATCTCGCCTCGGGCGAATGGCACGGCAAGGCGGGCGGCTACGCGATCCAGGGACGTGGCGGCGCTTTCGTCCCGTGGATTCAAGGGTCCTTCACCGCAGTCGTGGGATTGCCGCTCGCAGAAACCGCAAACCTGCTCGCAAGCGCGGGCATTCGAGGGGACGTATAATGCAGGGGCGTGTGGTTCTGCTGGACGAGATCGCCGGTCGCGAAGCGGCGGCGCTGATGGTCGACGGCCAAATTGAAGACCTGATTATCGACACCTCCGAAGAGATCAGCTTCGCCCCCGGTGCGATCCTGCGCGGCACGATCGGCCGCCAGATGAAAGGGCAGGGTGGCGTCTTCGTCGATCTGCCCGAAGGCACGCGTGGCTTTCTGAAAGAGGTGAAGGGCCTTGCCCCCGGCCAGACCGTGATCTGCATGGTCTCCGGCGGCACCGAGCCCGGCAAGGCGTTGCCTGTGACGCTGCGCGTGCTGTTCAAGTCGCGCTACGCTATCGTCACCCCCGGCGCGCCGGGCATCAACGTCTCGCGCCGGATCCATGAAGACGATCTGCGCGCCGATCTGCAGGCAGCAGCCGAGGCGGTGATGGAAGGCTCGGATATGGGCGTGATCCTGCGTTCCGCCGCGGCCCATGTGCCGCTCGAAGAAGTGGCCGAGGATGTCGCCGCAATGCGCGAGCTGGCCGAGGCCGTGACTAACGATACTGAAGGCGGGCCGGAGCTTCTCGTCGACGCGCCCGATCCGCATGAAGAAGCCTGGCGCGACTGGGCCGAACCCCTGCCCGACGAGGTGATCGAAGGCGGGTTCGACGACCACGGCGTCACCGACGCGATCGAAGCGCTTCTGCATCCGCGCGTCGACCTGCCGGGCGGGGCGCATCTGATGATCGAGGCGACCCGCGCCCTGATTGCGGTCGACGTCAATACCGGCAACGACACGACGCCCGCCGCGGCGCTGAAGGCGAATATCGCCGCGGCCCGCGAATTGCCTCGTCAGCTGCGCTTGCGCGGCCTTGGAGGCCAGGTCGTGATCGACTTCGCCCCGATGCCCAAGCGCGACCGTCAGACGCTGGAGCAGCAGCTGCGCCGCGCCGTCAAAGGCGAGCCCGAGACCTCGCTGGCAGGCTGGACGCCGCTGGGCAATTTCGAGATGCAACGCAAGCGCGACCGCGTCCCGCTCGTGCGCCTGCTGCGGGGCCAAAACAGGGAGGCGAAATGAGCTGTCCGATCTGCGGCAAGGATGCCGATCCGAAATATCGCCCCTTCTGTTCCAAGCGTTGCGCCGATGTCGATCTGGCGCGCTGGCTGAACGGTTCCTACGTCATTCCCGGGGATATCGCCGAGGAAGAAGAGCGCGCGCCGACCGGTGCCGCAGGCGATGATACGCCCCCCGGCAAGCCGCACTGAGACGTTTCGCAAGTTCGCGTAAATTTCTGCGAAATCCCTCTGGACACCCCCCGCGCCCTCGTCTAGTAACCGCTCCACCAAGACCGAAAGGTCGCAGTGCCCGGATAGCTCAGTTGGTAGAGCAGCGGATTGAAAATTCGCGTGTCGGTGGTTCGAGTCCGCCTCCGGGCACCACTAAAATCCTCGAAAAGACAATATGTTTTGGCCCGGCTTCGCTCTATTTTTAGCGTGGCTTCAAACGGTTCTACGTCGACGAACGCCCGTCCTCCGCCCCCGAAGGAATAACCTAGCGCGGAAACTGCGGCTTGGGCGTGCGCGCGACCTCGTCAGCAGTCGCGGTGTGATTCAGCACGTAATGCGTCGCGACGACGTCGCCGATCAGCCCGGCAGCAGCTTCCGAAGCCGGATCGAAACCGCGCTCGACCGCCTGATCCAGCAACGCCGCGTCATAGCCGGTGGCGATGAGTAGCCACGGCATCGGAGCATCGGCACCGCGCAGTGCTTGCTCGCGCGTCATCGGCGGTGGTGCAGTCGGACGAAGCAGCTGAACGCTGGCGACACCCGGGCGATAGGCGATCTCCTGCAGCACCTCCTGCGCGATCCAGGAAGCCGCAGCGTCTTCGTGCCCGGGGCCGGGTTGAAAGCGGAAGGCTGTGGTGAAACCGCCCAGACCGTAGCCCTCGCTCGCCGGAATAGTGCAGAAACCGCGCATCATGCCGCGAAATCTCGGCATGATCGCACCAGTCCAGGGTGTGGGGTTGTTCAGGCGGTCGAGGTAGCCCTGCGACGTCGCCACGTCGGTCCCGCTGACTTCATAGGTGACCATGTAGCGTGGCCCGCCCTCGGTCGCGATCCAGCGCGTCGCCCGTAGAAAGCCGGGAACCGAGAGGCGCTCATGCAGGTGCTCATGGCTGTGCCAGTGGTCGTGGTCGGCGGTGTCGCCGTCGATGTCATAGAACAGCACCATCGCCGCATCGCTGCAACGCGCCATGGTCCGCCTCTCCCGCTTATGTGGTTTCGCGTGACGCTATCGGCGGGTGCCGGGGAAGGCAAGTTGAGGCGCTGTTCCTGTGTCGCAGCTCACCTCTGGTAGATCCCCGACCGCTGAACCCGCTTGGCCAGCTTCAGCGCCGGTTCATCGCATCGCGCAGCGCCGCGCCGAACGCGCCATTGCCGCTGTCTTTTGCCGGCGCTTTGCCTTGGCCCTTGCCGGGCCCTTTGCCACGGGGGCCTTGCGGGCCGGGTTTGCCGCGATCCTGTCCTGCCGGGCCTTTGCCCCGCGCAGGCGCGCCACCGTCGGATTGCTTGCGCATCGACAGGCCGATCCGTTTGCGCGGGATGTCGACCTCGGTCACGCGCACGCGCACCACATCGCCCGCTTTCACAACCTCATGCGGATCCTTCACGAAGCGATCGGCGAGCTGGCTGACATGCACCAGACCATCCTGATGCACGCCGATATCCACGAAAGCGCCGAAGGCGGCCACGTTGGTCACGGTGCCCTCCAGGCTCATTCCCGGCTTGAGGTCTTTGATGTCCTCCACGCCCTCGGTGAATTGCGCCGTTTTGAACGTGGGGCGCGGGTCGCGGCCGGGTTTTTCCAGTTCCGCGAAGATGTCGCGAATGGTGGGAAGACCGAAATCGCCGGTGACGAATTGCTCGGCGCGCAGGTCTTTCAGCGCGGTCGGCTGGCCCATGATCTCGCGGATGTCGCGACCGCAACTCTGCACGATCTTGCGTGCGACCGCGTAGGCTTCGGGGTGAACGGAGGAGGCATCGAGCGGCTCTTCGCCGTCACGGATACGCAGGAAGCCCGCGCATTGCTCGAAGGCCTTCGGGCCGAGCCCTGCCACCTCCATCAACGCGCGGCGCGAGGGGAAGGCGCCATGCGCATCTCGGTGCGCGACGATGGCCTGCGCCAGCGCGGGGCCAAGCCCCGCTACCTGCGCCAGAAGCGGTGCGGAGGCCATGTTCAGATCGACGCCCACGGCGTTCACGGCATCTTCGACGACCGCCTCTAGCGCCTGCGACAGGCGGCGCTGATCCACGTCGTGCTGATATTGCCCGACGCCGATGCTCTGCGGTTCGATCTTCACCAGTTCCGCGAGTGGATCCTGCAGGCGACGCGCGATAGAGACCGCGCCGCGCAAGGATACGTCCAGATCGGGGAACTCGCGCGCGGCCAGTTCCGAGGCCGAATAGACCGAGGCGCCCGCCTCCGAGACGACCACTTTCGTCGGCGCTCGCACACCCGACGGCAGCAGCTTCAGCGTGTCGGCGACCATCCGTTCGGTCTCGCGGCTGGCGGTGCCGTTGCCGATGGCGATCAGCTCGACCCCGTGGCGCTTGACCATGTCGATGATCTTCGCCTCCGCGCCGCGCAGGTCCATCTTCGGCTGGAAGGGGTAGAGGGTCGCAGTCTCCAGAACTTTGCCGGTCGCGTCCACCACGGCGGCCTTCACCCCGGTGCGGATGCCGGGATCGAGGCCCAGCGTGGCGCGCGGACCGGCGGGCGCTGCCAGCAGCAGGTCATGCAGGTTGCGCGCGAAGACCTTGATCGCCTCGTCATGGGCGCGCTGGCGCAGCTCGCCCAGCAGATCGACATAGAGCGAGACCGAGAATTTCACCCGCCAGGCCCACCGCGCCACATCGCGCAGCCACAGGTCGCCGGGACGCCCGGCCTGCGTGTCGAGGGTCGCTGCGATCTGGCCGATCGCGCGGTCTTCGCCGGTCTCGGGATCGGGCGCGATCTCCATCGTCACGATCTCTTCCTTCGCGGCGCGCAGAATGGCGAGCGCCCGGTGGCCGGGAATGTCGGCCCATTTCTCGCGGTGGTCGAAATAGTCGGAGAACTTCGCGCCCGCCTCTTCCTTGCCCGGCACGACACGCGCGGCGATGAAGGCCTCGGCGCGCATGAAGTCGCGCTGGGTGCCGAGCAGTTCGGCGTTTTCCGACAGTTCCTCGGTCAGGATGTCGCGTGCGCCGTTCAGGGCGTCCTTCGCCGTTGGCACTGCCTCGGCAATGTAGCCTTCGGCCAGCGCCTCGGGCGCGGCGCTCCGGTCTGCCTGAATGGCGCGCAGAAGCGGCTCCAGCCCGTTCTCGCGTGCGATCATCGCCTTGGTGCGGCGCTTGGGTTTGAACGGCAGATAGATGTCTTCGAGCGTGGCCTTGCTTTCGGCCCGCGCGATGGACCGTGCCAGATCGTCGGTCAGCTTGCCCTGCTCGCGGATCGAATTGAGGATCGTCTCGCGCCGCGCCTCCATTTCGCGCAGATAGCCCAGCCGATCCGAGAGCTGTCGCAGCTGCGTATCGTCGAGCCCGCCCGTGACCTCTTTGCGGTAGCGCGCCACGAAGGGCACGGTCGCCCCACCATCGAGGAGCCCGATCGCCGCGGTAACTTGTGCGGGCTTCGCCGCGATATCCGTGGCGATGGTCTGCGCGATGCGGGCTTGGACGGGGGCGGAATCGATTTGGGCCAAGGCTGTCTCCTGATGCGGTCGGGTTGCCAGCAATAGCCGCCTGCTAGGCCGGGGAAAAGGGGCTTTAGCAGTTTCCATTTGACTTATGCTTTTCGCATCATATATCATCTTTATGATGAAGAAGCTTGTAAGTATTGGCGAGGCCGCAAAGGCCCTGGGCGTGACTCCGCTCA
>MDSW01090357.1_pt1 | contig 15653 bp, 13 predicted proteins | sample 811171 | NCBI WGS metagenome assembly MDSW01 (sample SAMN05326641, study PRJNA326480) | marine metagenome | isolation source: seawater | place: Atlantic Ocean: North West | collected 2012
AATTTTACAAGCATTAGCATTGCACTTAAACCTTCCTGAAAACTACTTTGACGCCAAAGTGCAAGGTGGTAACAGTATCTTAAGAGCTATCCATTACCCCCCCATATTAACTGAACCGAAGGGGGCTGTAAGAGCAGCAGCGCATGGAGACATAAACTTAATAACTATTTTAATGGGAGCAAGTGCAGCTGGACTCGAAGTACAAGCAAGAAATGGCCAATGGATTTCAGTGACTGCATTACCTAATCAAGTAGTTGTAAATATTGGTGACATGTTGTCTCGATTAACCAATGACAAATTACACTCATCAATTCATCAAGTAGTTAATCCACCTAAATCAGAGTGGAGCAAACCAAGATTTTCAATACCTTTTTTTATGCATCCTAGATCAGAAATGTCACTAAATTGTCTAGAATCTTGTGTCAATGAGCAAAATCCAAAAAAATACGAAGATATTACTGCTGGTGAATTCTTAGAAGAAAGAATCAAAGAATTAGGATTAAAAAAATGAACAAAGACGGCTTAGTTTACTCTACAAATCCTAATCTCGAATTAAGTAAACAAAACTCTCATGAGGAAGATGATGTTGTAAAATGCACATTGTCAGTATGCTATGAAAAGAAAGGAAGAGCAGGAAAAGGAGTTACAATTATTAAGGGTCTTAGCAGTTCAAGCTTAAAACTAGCATTGTTGTCACAAAAACTAAAAAAATCCTTGAGTATCGGAGGAACTGTTAAAAATGGTGAAATAATACTACAAGGTCGATTGCAAGAGCAAGTCATAAAAATACTTGAAAAAGAAGGTTATAAAGCAAAAAAAGTTGGCGGATAAGTATCTATCTATTTGAACAACTCTTTATAAGATTCCTCATACATAGATACAATTAACCTTAAATCATATTTTTTTGCTGTCTCATATGCATTAAAACTTATTTCTTTATATAAATTATTATTGGACAATAAATTTATTGAATTTTTAGCCATTTTTTCAACATCACCTACAGACGATGTATAACCATTAAAATTATCAATAACTAATTCTGGTAATCCTCCAGAAGATGTACTAATTACTGGAACCCCAAACGACATCGCCTCAAGAGCTACAAGTCCAAAACTCTCAGTTTCTGATGGCAGTAAGAATAAGTCTGTTGTTTCTAATACTAAATCTATTTGTTTTGAATAACCGATAAAGTTCACAGAGGATTCTAAGCCTTTTGAAAGAGCATGTGACCTAGTTTTTTCTAGATCAGGACCGTCTCCAATCATAACTAATTCACAATCTATTTTTTGATTTATAATACTAAAAATTTCAACAACATCTAATGTTCTTTTTACTGGTCTAAAATTAGAAATATGCAATATTTTTTTTCTTTTATTTAGATTATGAAATGAGTTGCGATTAATAGAAAAATCAATAAAATTTGGAATTACTTTTATGTCATTCTTAATGTCAAAATACTGTAGTGTATCTGACTTTAAGCTATTCGAAACAGCAGTTACTAACGAAGAACTATTAATTGCATAGTTAACTGCAGATAGTACATTTGGACTTTTCCCAACTAATGTAATATCCGTACCATGTAAAGTAGTTACAATAGGAATGTAGACATGTTGTTCTGACAGTATTTTTTGAGCATTAACAGCTGCATAAGCATGCGGAATAGCATAGTGAACATGAATTAAATCTAAATTATAATTTTGAACAACTTCTACGATTCGAGTAGTTAATGCTAATTCATAAGGAGGATATTCAAATAAAGGATAAATGGGTATATCAACTTTATGAAAAAAAATATTTGGAGAAGACATATTAAGTTTAACAGGTTTTTCATAACATATAAAATGGACATTATAATTTTCAGACAACCCCATGCCAAGTTGAGAAGCAATGATTCCACTACCACCAAATGTAGGATAACATACAATACCAATACTTTTCATTTTAAAACTCCATTTTGATATTTTACACAATTTAACTTGAAACCTAGTGAATCATAATCACACCATGAACCTGTTTTTTGATCATTTTTATACATTCCCTTGGAAAGAGGCAGTCCTGATACTGCATATTGTACGCATTCTCCATTACGTTCATTATTTTCATAAACATAAGTTGATTTTATTTGGCCATTTCTATAATAGGCATAAACTGTATCTATAATCATATTATCTTTATATGTATATTGCATGCTCATTGATTTGTCATCAAAATACCACTTTGCATATCCATTTTTTTTATCACTAGAATAAGTAATAGATTCTTGAATATTTCCGTTAGAATAATATTTTAAAAAATCACCATGCTTAACGCCTTGAATATAATGACATTCCATTTTCTTTCTTGAATTATCATAATAATATGTTTGCGAACCATGATATTGACCATTTAAAAAAAATTCCTGGTCATTTAATTGTCCTTTTTTACTAATTGACAACCTGTAACCATCTAATTTTCCATCTTTATAGAAAGATATTTCACGGACCTTACCATTGTCGTGATATTTAATCCAAACACCTTCTTCTAAATCATTAACAAAGGAACCCAATTCAGAAACAACACTATCAAGATATGGAAAATACAATTTCCATTCACCTTGCTTCATGTCATTTGAATCTACATGATTATTCTGAGACGTAAGAATTGATGAAAATAAGTAAATAAATAAATAAATAAACTTCATATCCCTAATTAAGAGAATTATATATTATTTTCTGTATCTCTGTCCTTATATTTCTGTCAAGCAATTTTGTATTATTACCATTTGGAAAAACTCTACCATTTGACAAAAATATGTAAACTATTTCTTCTTCTGGATCTGCCCATGATAAAGTTCCTGTAAAACCAGAGTGACCAAAACTTAAAGCTGAAACAGCATCACAAGTTGGTCCTAGTTCATCCGGATCAATACTTGGCTTATCAAATATAATACCTCTTCTATTACCAATAGACTGAAATGGAGCTTGAGTAAATTCTTGAATTCGTTTTTTTGAAATAATCCGTTCATCTAAATGATAACCATCATTCAAGTAAAGTTGCATTAATTTCATTAGATCAATTGCATTAGAAAATAATCCAGCATGTAACGCAACTCCTCCAAAAAGAGACGCCCCTTGATCGTGAACATATCCATGAATCAACTGATTTCGAAAATATTTATCATTTTCAGTCGGAACAATTGAAGATAAAGGATATTTGAATAATGGGTTGTATGTAATTCTAAAAGCTTCAATTGGCTTATAAAATTTATTATAAACATAATTCTCTACATCAGATAATAATAATTTTTCTACAATAGGATGTATTAAATAAAAACCTAAGTCACTATACTTATATTCTTTCTTTTCTAAAAGAGGTGTTTCGTAGATTATTTTGTATATCGTGTCTAAATAATTAGATGAAAAAAATAAGTCATTAGACACTTTGATGTTATATTTTGAAGTTGCATAATATGAAAAAATAGACATATCCAAAGAATCTTGATCTGTAAAAGATTGCCAAAATGGTATCCAGGGAAAAAGCTGTGCTTGATGAGTAAATATGTCAATAATTTTTAAATTTTTCTTATCATCATATAACAAAGGAATATCTGAATAACGATCTAACCTTTTATGTAATTTAATTAATTTTCTATCTACCATTTCCATGATAATAGGTGCTGCTGAAGCAATTTTAGTGATAGAAGCAATATCGTAAAGATGACTATCATCAACAAGTCTAACTGAATCATAAGTGTGATAACCAAATGCTTTATTATAAAATACTTTCCCATACCTAGAAGCAACTATTTGACAACCTGGCATTACTTTATCTTTGATACTTGCATTGACGAGAGAGTCAATCTGTAATAAACTTTCTTGATGAACACCCACTTCTACTGGTAAAACAAATTCAAATTCTTTATTAGCTTTTAAATCTAAACCCGAACCAAAATCAAACTTTTCAGTTGAAACCGGCAATCTTCCATTTGCACTAATGGAACCAAAATTGAGTTGAGCTGTTAAATCTTGCGCAAGACTAGCATTTTGATAAGATAAGACCAATCCATCAACATCATCAGGTATGAAATTTAAAAGTTGAGGATGACCAAAAATATTTACTAAAACTTTGTTTTGAGAGCACAATCTAGACAATAATAATTTTTCTTTTTCTAAAAAGACATGTTTATCCCAAAAGTTCTGATTTGAATAATGCAAACCAACAATAACTATGTCATATTTTTTTAACTCATCTAACAAAGAATCTATATCACTGAAACCATTAGATGCAACATATTTTTTGACGTTAACATAATTATTCAACCTATTATAAAAAACATCGCCATTAACATTACCTAATGAAACATAAGCTAAATTAGCAGTATCTAAACCTGTTAAAGGAAGAATGTTGTTAGAGTTTTTTAAAACAGTTAAAGCATTTTTGAATAATTTTTTATTTAATAATTGTGAGTACTCATTAATAAGATCTTGGGGATTATCACCACTTAATTTATCAAATACACCCGACCACTTTTTAATCATTAAATTCTTTTTGCAACTTACATTTAATTGATTCAATAAAGTTGAGTCACTTTTAACTTTGGCTTTAATTAATTTAATTGATTCTGAGATATTGTCTGGACACAATAAAACATCATTGCCAGCTAAAAATGCATTTAATTCAACTTCACCAGGAATACTATACATTGAAAGTGCTCCCATATTTAATGCATCACTAATAACTAATCCATTAAATTTCATTTCTTTTTTTAAAATTTGCTGTATAATTTGCTTAGAAAATGTAGCTGGAATCTGTAAAGTATCTATAAAAGGGAGATTGATGTGAGCGATCATAATCGAAGCTAAACCCTGTTGAATTAATCTTTTAAATGGGACAAGTTCTATATTATCTAATCTTGATCTATTATGATAAATAACAGGCAAACTAATATGTGAATCTATATTTGTATCTCCGTGACCGGGAAAATGCTTTCCACAAGCAACAATATTATTGTCTTGCAATCCTCGCATATAAGCATGGCCCTTAGAATATACATTTATAGGATCTGATCCAAATGATCGTCGATCAATAATGGGGTTATTTGGATTATTATTAACATCTAGAACAGGAGCAAAATTAACATGTAGGCCCAGTGTTCTCAGCTGCCTAGCTACTTCTACACCAAAGTCATAGATTAAATTAGTATCTTGAACAGCACCCATTGTCATCATCCAAGGAAAAGATTGTACACTATCTAACCGCATTCCAAGCCCCCACTCAGCGTCAATGGATGCAAGTAAAGGTATCTCAGAACGAGAATTATATCTGTTTAATAATTGTTTTAATTGATTTGGCTGTGATCTCAAAAACAACACTCCCCCGATCTTATAATTTATAATAAGACTATCAATTTTTTTATAATATAATTCATCTAAATTTTTACCTGAACCTGTAACCATAAATAATTGGCCAATTTTTTCGTTGAGTGTCATAGTGCTTAACAGACTATCAGCCCACATGTGAATTTCTTGAGAATTATATGGAAGATCAACTATTATTTCTTGATTATTTTTTTCAGAGAAAGAAATACTAATAAGAATAAACGAGAATAAAAAAAAAGTTAAAATATACTTCAAAATTAAATATCAAATTTAATAAACAATAATACATTAAATTATCGATAAAATAAGTATTGTCAAAGAAAGAAAACAGAAATACTAACTAGAAGAAAAATAAATATAATTGGCATGAAATTATCTGAATTTTTGTGCAAATTTCTTTGGCAATCTATTTATTTTCCTTGTGATAGGATCACAACACACCATGCCAGTTTTAATTCTAGCAATTTCTAAATTATGTGAAACATTGGAAATTAAATAAAATAATTCAAACCCATGAGAATAAATCTCTGAAACAGATATCTTAATTTCTAATAAATCACCATAAAACGCTTCTTTTTTATAAACAATAGCACTATCTGCCATTAATAACAAAAGTCCATAAAAGTTTTTTTCTTCTGCATTAATTGATGCTAAAAATCTAACACGTGCTTCATGCACGATACTTAAGACAGAGTCATTACCCATATGGGATCCATAGTTCATGTCATAAATTCTAAGTTTCATTTGTGTCAAGTAATCAAAATGATCAGGTATAGATAATTTAATTCTACTCATAATAAAATACTATAAAATTAGTTTAATTTAATTAAATTAGATTGATGAAAAAAATATACTTATTAGTCTTATCTGTTTTAATTTTTCAATTAACAAATGGACAGAACCCAGTTAGCAAATTAAATAATGGAGGTGCATTATTAGTGCGTCTACAAACTAACCAACATCTGATTCAATATCATTTAGATAAATTAGAACTAGATCAAGCAAAATTGATTGAAAAAAATCAAAAAATTAAAAATCAAAAAATTATTGAAAATTTTCAAGAAAATTGGTCTCTCTGTCCTATTTATTTTTTTTATAGCAATGATATCAATGAAATTCAAAATAATAATTTTAAAAAAGTATTTAAAAACAAACCCTCTATAATATTGAATGATGTAGAAAAATCTCAATTAAAAGATAATTTTCTTTTTGCATACTTTGGCGATTACCCAGGTTACTTAAACTTTGATGCATTAGTTTTAATAAATCAAAACCTGGAACCATTAAAAAAACCAATACCAAGATATGTGCGAACATATAAAGGTTTATGGATTTTTGAAAGAAAAATAAATAAAACAATTAGAAGACTTCAAAAAAAAATAGAGTTTTATGCCTCAAGGATAAAGTGACTTAGTTTTAAATGAATTTAAAATCTTTGGACATATCCACGCATCTATAGCCGCATATTCAATCTGTGCATCAGATAATTTATTTACTGACCAATCAGACAATCGTTGTTTTTTGCTAATCCTATAACCTAACAACATAATACATAACTTTACAGCACCAATACTTTTATAGCCTTTGTTAATTGCAAGTGCATTCAAGTCAATAAAGTTACGTTCTTCGAATTTTTGAATTTTTTTCAAACCTACTAAATCATTCTTAAGATCGATGCCGACTTTCACAATGTCTGGGTTTTCTAAAATATCAATAATCGCATTATGGAAGCCAATTTTATCAATTCTAAAAAGAAAAACTTGGTCATTAGCTGACAATTGGAGTAATGAAATATTGTAACTAACGCCCTTCTGAAAAGCTGGCTTTGTTTCAGTATCAAATCCAATAACAGAACAATTTAAAATTTGCTTACAGCAAGAAGATACTTTTTGCACATCATCGACAACAATAGCGTTTCCACAAAATTTTAAAAGAGGGTAATTTGGCACATCATCTTTAGCTACATATTTCATAAGAATGTAAAAATATTAAATATTATCAACATTAGTAAAAAAACCTTTATTAGAATTATTTACACACCATGAAGGAATAATATCCATGATATTTGTCTGCAGACAATACTCAATGTCTTTTTGTAGATTCATTCTACTCATATATGACGATGATTGTAAAAAACTTAATAGATTTGGATAAGCGGAATCATACATATTGATGGCTAATAAAATAGAATCTGAATGGTTACTAAATGAATTTTTAGATATTATTTTTTTTGACAATAGTCCTGCTAACAATAAATCTTCTATGCAAAATCGGCCTTTCCAACCAGAACATACAATTAAAATATTATCCTCAATATTATTCAAGTAATTGACAATAGAATTACAATTTAAAAAAGAGGCTAATACCATGCCTTTTTCAGCATTTTTTGACTTTTCAATAGATGCAGTCCCATTAGTTGTAGTAATAACTAATGATTTATTTTTAAAATTTTGATTGTGATATGACAATGGTGAATTTCCTAGATCAAAACCCGGAACAATAGACCCATTTCTTTCAGCTGCAACTAGAACTTTTTCTCCATATTCATTAAATGTATTTTGGTATTCCTTAGCCTCACCAGTAGTTGCTACTGGAATCACCTTACTGCCTTCATTATTTAAAAAAACACACATTGCAGAAGTGGCTCGAAAAACATCAATAATTACCACCTTAGTATTAGACATATTAAACAGTGGAATCATTAAAGGTGTTAAGCAAATATCTAATGTCCTTTTATGTTTCATAAAGTGGCATTTTAACAATTTGAGCATTAAGTTTTTTGTTCCTCACCGCAATAAAAATATTATGACCATATTGGGCATATTCTCTTTTAATATAACCCATCCCAAATCCTTTTTTAAGATAAGGTGACATAGTTCCTGAAGTTACTTCTCCGATTAAATTATCTTTATCATCTAGTATTTTATATCCTTGTCTAGGGACACCTTTATCAATTAATTCAAAACCTATTAAATTATCTCTAACACCAGTTTGTAATTGCCGACTAATTACTTCTTTACCAATAAAATCTTTATTTGTTTTTACAATCCAGGATAATCCCGCTTCTATAGGAGATCTAGATTCATTAATATCGTTTCCATATAAGCAATAGCCCATTTCTAATCTTAGAGTATCTCTAGCAGCTAAACCAACAGGCTCAATAATTTGATCTGACAACAAACTCTTCCATATTGTTGCTGCATATTTTTTATCAAGATATAATTCAAACCCCCCCGAACCAGTATAACCAGTGTTTGATACAATAATATCGGGACACGATGCAATACTACCTAACTTAAATGAATAATAAGGTATTTCATCTAAATTTAATACTGATAATTTCTGTAAAACATCTTTTGCTTTAGGCCCCTGAATAGCTAATAATCCTCTACTAGAAGTAATATTAGAAACTTCAACATCTAGATTATTGTGACTACAAATCCAATCAAAATCTTTTTGCGTATTTGCAGCATTAACAACAAGCATAAAAGATTCTTGATTTAATCTGTAAACTAATAAATCATCAATAATACCGCCCTTTGCATTTAACATACAAGAGTATTGTACTTTTCCATCAGTTAGCCTATCAATATCATTAGTAGTTATTTTTTGGACCAATTCATTAGCATACTTTCCATTAATCATTATTTGAGCCATATGAGACACATCAAAAACTCCAGCTTGATGCCTAACGTGATTATGCTCGAAACTCACCCCTTTATCATATTGTATTGGCATTTTGTAACCAGCAAAAGAAACTAGTTTCGCTTTATGTTCTTGATGAAATGAATAAAAAGGAGTTTGTTTGTCCAAAATCAAAATTGACTAATGAGTTAAACTAATGGTTGCAAATATAACTAAGAAAATTGTTTATATATTTATTTTAGAGAATAAATAAATATTTAAATTTGTTGCAAATAAAAAATATAAATCAATTGTATTAATACTAAAGAAATAAAATTATAATGAAAACTATTGAATGCTTAATTATTGGATCCGGACCAGCTGGATATACTGCAGCGATTTACGCTTCTAGAGCAGATTTAAAACCAGTCCTAATTCAAGGACTACAACCTGGAGGACAATTAACCACCACTAATGATGTTGAGAATTACCCCGGATACCCTAGTGGAGTAACAGGCCCTATAATGATGGAAGATTTTCAAAAACAAGCAGAAAGATTTGGAACAGAAATGATCTTTGGAACTGTAACAAAAGTTGAGCTCAATCAGAAGCAAGGAGGTGAACACATTATCACGATTGATGATAAAGAAAAAATGAAAACTAAAACTGTAATTATTGCAACTGGAGCATCAGCAAAATATCTTGGATTAGAATCTGAAAAAAAATTCATGGGACTAGGGGTTTCTGCATGTGCAGTATGTGATGGTTTTTTCTTTAAAAATAAAGACGTTGTAGTTGTAGGTGGTGGCGATTCTGCTGCCGAAGAGGCTACATATTTAGCAAAATTATGCAATAAAGTATACCTATTAGTTCGGAAGGATAGTATGCGAGCTTCTCAAATTATGCAAAAACGCGTTTTTGAAACAAAAAACCTAGAAGTCTTATTCAACCATGAAACAATTGAAGTTCTAGGAGATGAAAAAGTCAACGCTATTAAAGTATTAGACATTAAAAATAATAAAGAAAAAGAAATTTCAGCGAACGGTTTTTTTCTTGCAATTGGTCACTCTCCTAATACACAAATTTTTAAAAATCAACTAGAAATGGATGAAGTAGGTTATTTAATTACAAAAGCTGATAGTTCTAAAACAAATCTTCCTGGTGTATTTGCATGCGGAGATGCGCAAGACTCAATTTATCGACAGGCTATTACAGCCGCAGGGAGTGGCTGTATGGCAGCTCTAGACGCTGAAAGATATTTGTCAGAACTAATCTAAAAAAAAAGGGGAGAAACCTTCTCCCCTTTTAATTACGTATACGTCTATAAGCCGGATTCTGTATCTAAAAAAAGACCCTTATCATTTATCTAGTTATATTATCACTAATATAATCGAGCGATCTACCCTCCAAGATCGAGCGAGAAACTCTTAGCATATACATGCACCTTGGTATATTTGATCTTTCAACCCATAAGGTTTACCCAAATTCGATATCACTATCAAATCTTGTGAGCTCTTACCTCACATTTTCACCCTTACCTAATGGCGGTTATTTTCTGCGGCACTATCTGTATCTTTGTTTATAAAGACCCTTCCCGTTAGGAAGTATGGCTCTCTGTGTTGTCCGGACTTTCCTCTTTCTCACAAAGAGAAAGCGATAAGGCAACTATACGTATTTTATTCAATGATCAAAAAGCAAATATATTAAATTAATATATTTTTCTTTTATTTAACCACCTATGAAATGCATTAGCATTTTTTTGATGTTCCCTATAATCTATAGCAAAATCATGATACTCAGAGTTATCAGGTTTTGCACACATATACATATAATTATGTTTTTCTGGGATTAATACTGCATTGATAGCTTGTAAGCTTGGCACACAAATTGGGTGAGGTGGCAGTCCCTTATGATGATAAGTATTAAATAAAGAAGTTTTTGTTGAATTAATGTGTTTGTTTCTAACGCGTCTAATTGATTTATTATGTATTTTTTTCCATATATATATAATAGTTGGATCTGAAGCAAGTTGCCAACCTTCTTTTAATCTATTTAAATATAAACCTGCAATTCTAGGCATTTCATCAAAATGACTAGCTTCCTTGTCAACAATCGATGCTAAAACAAAAACTTCATGTTTTGATAAATTATTATTTTTTAAAAAACCTAACCTATCATAGTTCCAAAAGTTTTTATACTCAAGTTTAATTCTTTGAAAAAAATCATCAGGATTAGCATTCCAAAAAAATTCATAAGTATTTGGAATCATATAAAAATACAAACTATCTACAGGGAAATTTATAGAACGAAAATAATCAATTAAATCAATTGAATCTAGCTCCAATGCATTATCTGCAATGCCAAAAATTGGAAAAACTTCATCCATACTATTAAATGTAATTGTAACAGGATCCTGTGATTGTGATCTTAATTTATTAATTATATCATTAAAAGAACTTCCACTACGAAAAACATACCTGCCTGGCCTAAACCAGTATGCCAGTCTTTTCTTTTCTATAAAAAAAGGAACTACTTTCTTAACTAAAGGATTTAAATTTATTGATATAGTATCAATTTTTTCAATTAGTCCCTCAAATGACAATCCAGTTGGTATATAAAACTCTATATCCTCCTCGACTACACTTTTATTGAAAAATTCTTGCTTCAAGAATAAAATGCAAGCAAATACAAAACAGATTAAAAAAAAAATTTTAGATTTCATCTATGGTTTTTAAAAGCTGGTTAATCTTAATATTTTGAGGATTAACTTTTAATAGTCTTTCAATATAAATAAAAGCATCCTTTTTTTTGTTAGACAACAATAATAATTCTGCTTTATTTATCAGTGTGCTTTCGTGATTTGGATTCATTTTCAATGCATAATCATAATAATTCAATGCTTTCTTAGGATTACCTAAGGAAAAATAAATATAACCTAAATTATTATAAGCAGAAATATAACTATTATCCTCATTTAGGATGAATTCAAATTCATCAATTGCAAATCTAGTTTTATTATCTTGAAATAACGCAACACCATATTTATTTCGAAACTCTAAATTATATGGAGCTAACTTAACGGCTTGTTGATAAAATTTAATTGCAAAATCAAGATTATTTTTTTTAATAAAAGATTCTCCAATTCTATAAGCTGTCCAACCATCCTTGTTACTGTAATCTTTAGTGATTAAAAAATTATTTAAAAGATTATTTACACCTAATTGATATACTTTATCAACTATACCATCATAATCATTTTTTAAAAACAGATAATAAAAATGCACATATATTCCTAAATCATTTAGTACGTCAATATGACTTAAATAATATAGTGCTGAGTCCAAGTAATAATTTCTTTCTTCAAATCGCTCATATTGTTGTAAATATGCTTGCACTTTACTTTCAAAACTAGGGTTATTATTGTTTATACAATCCAATCCTAAAAACACAGTATCTTTAATTTCATTAACCATATTATCATGTGTTTCAAAAATACCGATTTTATGATCTGTAATAGTAACATGTGGTATATCAATAGTTGAAGAGCTAGGCATATGACAAGAAATACAATTATTATTATGGTTATCCGAAGTCGATGATGAGCAAGTTTCATGAGGTAATGAATGACAAGAAAAACATTTATTATTAAAATATTCGGGAGTCATTTCTTTTACTGAAAGATGGGGATTATGACAACTAATACAAGTCATTTCTTTCTCAGAATTGATATAACACTTACTTAATTTCATTCTATCTACATGAGAAGCCATAATAAATTTATTCTCTAGTCCCTCATATCTAGGAAGATACACATCCATGACATCTTTAAGACGCATACCGGGTCTAAAATCAAAAAAACTTTTTCCTCTTTGCAAAACTGCATTACCTTGTAAATGGCATCTAGCACAAATATCATTTTGCAATTCGTTAGATAAATCTTTTGGATTAATGATACTGTAATCTACATAATGTGTAGTATCTACGATTTTACCTTGTGATATATTTTGAACATGTAATTCTCCGGCACCATGACATCTTTCACAATCTATACCCTCAGGAATAACATTGTATTTATTTTCTGAACCTAAAACAAAATCAGGATATGCGTTATGACATGCAATACATTCTAATCCCATTTTACGATCAAACCTTGTGTTTTTATTATTTTCAAATCCTGGAGGAACATCAAGTATAGAATCTTGAGTATAAAAAGTAAAAGGTGCTTGATATAAATAACCATTATTATTAATTAAATGTGAATTCGTATGATGCCCAGAACCTACTATATAATCAACTTTTCTTGTTAAATTATGAATTGTATCATTGTTATTTAAAGCATATTCTTGAATAAATAAACTATCATTTAACCAATGTGGATAATAAGATAAATTTAAAGCCGTATCATAAATTGTTTGATCAAAGACAGACGAACTATATTTTTTTAAAGCAGGTCTCAACGAATTACCCATACCGGTTCTTATAAAAGACTCATACTGCTCAGTATGGCATGAAGCACATATATTCATGCCCACATATTTTACTTCTTTGTTGATGTTTAAATGAGTGATTTCTTTATTTTCACAAGAAAAAAGAAATAGAAGTAGAAAAATTCTGACAAAGCACATAAGTCAATTAATTTTTGTTTGACCTTTAAAGACCATGTGAACCTTATTAGATAAGCTTATATTATAAAACATTTTTTTTAAAATATCGTACTCATATGAGACCTTAAGAGGTCCACCTTTAGCATTTACAATAACATCACTAGTAGTTGAAAGTTTATTACTTAGAAACAATGATAAAACAGCTGCTACAACACCTGTGCCACATGATAATGTTTCAGATTCCACTCCTCTTTCATAGGTACGAATAAAAATGCCATCTTCATTAGATTGAACAAAATTTACATTAACACCATCCTTTGCAAAAATAGAGTTATATCTTATTTTTTTTCCTTCTTTATTGACGTTAATTTTTTCTAAAAATGAAGTGAATTTTACAAAATGGGGAGAACCTGTATTAATTAAAATATCATCATCAATAGTCTTAAAACTTGAAACATTGGGCAAAGAGACAGTAACATTGTCGTGCCCTACTGATGTATTAAACACACCCTCTCTTGTCGCAAAGAGGCCTATAAAAAAATCAGATTGCTTCTCTAATAAACCCAAGGATTTTGCTAAATGAGCACAACACATACTACCATTACCACATAAGGAAGAGGGTAAACCATCAGAATTAAAATAATTCATAAAATAATTTGCGTCAGATGATGGCTCAATAAAAATTAATCCATCAGCGCCTAAGCCAAACTTTCGATGGCACATTTGTTTAATTAAATTAGCATTAATTTTAAAACGTTTAGTTCTATTATCAATGATAATAAAATCGTTTCCAGAAGAATTATATTTAAAAAAATCAATCACTAATAAATAATATATATAATTACAAAAATAAATAAATAAAAAAACTACTTTTGTTAGCCTAAGATTTTGTGTTGTTTTATAATTTAAAAAAACCTATTTCAATGAAGCAAAATTACTCCGAAAAACTTAATGCATTTATAGCTGAAGAAAAGGCTGCTACTCAACTGATTAACTCAGTTAGTAATTTACTTTATAAGCGTGGCGTTGAACTAGTACTGTTTAGAAAACATTTAATTGACAAAAATGTATCTGAAATACTAAGAATTCATCAATATGCATCCAATTTTGTAAATAAACCAATTAGTATTTTTAATTCGACACAACTTGCACATATATTAACAACATTGAATTTGCCACCAGCTAAAATTGATATAGGGAAATTAACATATGAATACGACTCAGAAAAATCAAACTTCAAAACATTAGAAAAATTTCTTGAAGCTAAAATCGGGTTTATGCAAAATACTGCAAATAATAATCTTCAATCAAAGGATGTAGTTTTATTTGGGTTTGGTAGAATTGGAAGACTTTGTGCAAGAGAACTGATTAAACAAGCTGGGAAAGGCCAACAGTTAAGATTAAAGGGGGTGATTTTAAGAAAGATTGATGTGAAATCTCTACATAAAAGATGTGCATTACTATTAAAAGACTCAGTTCATGGTGCATTTGCAAGTTCAATTGAAATTAATGATAACGAATTATCAATTGTGATAAATGGTCAAAAAATACAATTTTTTGATGAGCAAACTAAAAACAACTTAAAGGATTACGATATTCAAGATGCTCTTTTAATCGACAACACAGGCATATATAAAGATTATGAAAGTCTAAGTCAACATCTAAAAATCGATGGAATTAGTAAAGTCCTGTTAACTGCACCGGGCTCTAAAATACCCAATATTGTTTATGGAGTCAATCAAGATTGTATTAATACTGATAATGATAAAATTATCTCAGCAGCATCTTGTACAACAAACGCAATTGCTCCTATACTAAAAGTTATCAACGACAACAACGAGCTTAACAAAGGGCATATTGAAACTATTCATGCATATACTAATGATCAAAATTTACTAGACAACATGCATAATAAAGCACGAAGAGGACGATCTGCTGCTATAAATATGGTGATAACTTCAACTGGAGCTGGCAAGGCAGTAACTAAAGTAATACCTGGTTTAGAAAACAAATTAACCGCAAACGCAATTAGAGTGCCAACTCCAAATGGATCGCTTGCTATAATGAA
>MDSW01113856.1_pt1 | contig 15653 bp, 9 predicted proteins | sample 811171 | NCBI WGS metagenome assembly MDSW01 (sample SAMN05326641, study PRJNA326480) | marine metagenome | isolation source: seawater | place: Atlantic Ocean: North West | collected 2012
AAAATCGCTGAATCAGAGGATCTAGTTTTGGACGGGAAATCGTTCCCACGTATTGGAGCCATTGGAAGTCGTTCAAAGTGGAAGTCGTTCACAGAATCCTGTATCCAGAGCGGCATCCAAAACGCAACGCTTGAAAGCGTGCGCTGTCCAATCGGACTGAACATTGGTGCGGAATCTCCAGAGGAAATTGCGATTGCAGTGATTGCTGAGATTTTGTCCATGCACAAGGATGTTGACGTTCATGCTCCGAATTGGCGAGACCAATGAGGCTGTCCTATGCGTTCGATGGGCGATTCATGGGAAATGCGAAACGGTTTGGTCATCCCAAATCGGAGTGTTCTCGCTGCCATGACGAACAAACAAAGTCACGACGATGGAACGCTTTCTGAAGATGAAATCAATTTCCTCCATCGACGTTCAGTGGGCGGGTTTGGAATCATTACAACCGCTGCATCCCATGTTCAGGAATCCGGTCAAGGCTGGGACGGAGAATTTGGTGTTTGGAGCGATCATCATCTTCCCGGACTTACGACGTTAGCAACAAAACTGAGGGAAGGAGAGTCGCGTTCTTTTGTACAGCTTTTTCACGGAGGCATGCGAGCGCCATCAGCAATAACTGGAAAGCAACCTTGCTCTGCGAGTGAGAATTTTATCTCTCAGAGGGAAGGTGTTTCGAGGGCCCTGACAACGAAAGAGGTTGAGGAATCAGTCCTTGCATTCATTGAAGCGGCCAAACGTTGTGAGACCGCAGGATTTGATGGAATCGAATTGCATGGAGCACATGGCTACCTTATTGCACAATTTCTGGGGAGCAATACCAATCGGCGCAACGATCGATACGGAGGCGATGTACACGCCCGTTGTAACTTTTTAATCGAGATCATCAGAGGAATCAGGAAGGTCGTTGCCTCTGAATTTGCAATCATGGTTCGTTTATCTCCTGTTTCAGATGATATCGGAATTACACTCGACGATACAAAGAAGGTGGTTGATTTCCTCATCAAGGAAGAAATCGATGCAATCCATATCTCGTGTTGGGATGTGTTCGAAGTGCAACCAAACGACAACAGCATCACCAAAGAACTATGCTCAATCTTTTCAAATTCCATACCGATTGTTTCCACAGGTTCGGTTTGGACGGCAAAAGATGCACAGTTCGTTCTCAATGAGGGAGCACAGGCGGTTGGAGTTGCACGAGTAGCACTACCACATCCTGATTGGGCAAAGCAGGTTCTTGATCCCGAGTACAAGCCATCCCAGCCTCCGTTTACTCCCGAAGAATTGCTCCGAGCCAATCTAAGCCCAACCTTTGTTGAGTACATGCGCCGTTGGAGAGGATTCGTTACGGACGGTCGATGAAGACGTGCTCTCTGAAATACGCCAATTCATGAACCGATTCACGGATGTCATCAAGCGCTAAGTGTGCTGCTTTTTTGCTGAATCTTGGAACATCTGGATACCAACGACGAACCAGTTCCTTAATCGTCGTTACATCAACCATACGATAGTGAAGATATTTTGCAACTTCTGGCATTTCCTTCACCAGAAACTGACGATCGTTCCAGACCGAATTTCCACACAGAGGCGCCGTTCGTCTAGGAACGTATTGTTTGATGAATTCAAGTGTCTGTCGCTCAGCTTCCTCTAGACTGACGGAATCGTGTCGAACCCGTTCGATCAATCCACTTCCAAAGTGGTGTCGAGTATTCCATTCATCCATCCCTTCAATGAGTTCTTCTGATACCGATATTGCGAGGTTTGGTCCTTCAGCAATGATGTTGAGTTCAGAATCTGTGATGATTGTTGCAATCTCAATGATACTTTCTCGCTCGAGGTCTAAACCAGTCATTTCGAGATCTATCCATACCATTCGTTTGTTCTGGTCGTCCATGTTATGTCGAGTCGAAATCGGTTCTTGAACTCGGCGTAGGCTTCTTGATGGAGATGGTGCAGGGCCATCCATGGTCGATGCAGTGGATGTTGGTACGGCAGTTGCGAGGGAGGCAATCGACATCTGGCTCTTCAAGCTTAAATTCCGAACCTGGCTGATTGTTGTGCTCCTCCTTGCAGTTGGTGGCTGGTATTTTGCATCATCTGCATGGGATTTTTCAGACGAAAATTCAAGTTCATCCATCGAAACAACTACCGATACAGGTTGGAGAACGTACTCGGTTGTGGCGCCTGTTGATACCGGTATCAATGTCTATCACGACCACTTCCGTACGGACGAGGTCTATCCAGATTGGCTTCTTGACTCTCTAGGTGTTACCAAAACTTGCGACACTACCTTTGAAGGCTCGTGGGAAGAACGCTATCAAGCGGACAAAGAATCGTGCTGGGATACAATAACAACCTCTGACATCGTCTATTTCCACGGAACAAAAATCATCGGAACATCACCGGATGGGGGGACCGATATTCACATTCTCGATGACCCTTCAGATGGTCACGGAACAGCGGTTACGGGGGCTGTACTCGATGCAAACCCAGACGCTGTGATTTTCTTCGTAGAAGGATTCAGTACTGAAGCCGTCCTTGCTGCATCGAATCAGCCTCTTGTTGACATTATTTCTACTTCGTTCGGTGCCATAGGCTCGCTTCCTGTACCTGGCATTGAGACTGGGACGTACGAAGCCGTTGTTGGAAACAACAAGATTCACACAGGTGCTGCAGACAACACGCCCTCTCCTGCTGTCCAAGATGCTACTGCAGGTCCGCCTTGGTCCATTGGTATCGCTGGGTATGCTGAGGAAGGGGATGACCAAAAAGAGACGATGAGTGGTTCCTATCCAGACATTGCAGCCGATTGGACCCAGGTCTTGCCAAATCACGATGATACGGATGGATACCACGAGACGTCAGGAACGTCTTTCGCAACCCCGCGAACTGCAGGAATCTTGTCCTTCATTCTCCAAGAGTTGAGAGAGGAATTCAATGACGGTGGTTCTGGAGCATCCCCAGAACGAGGTGGTTACCTCGTGGCTGGAAATACCTCCGAAGGCGAGACATTTACCCTCCGAAATTCAGAGGTACGCAATGCACTGAATTTGTCTGCATGGTATCCCTCCTTCACCACATGGGATCCGCTCTCAGGAACAACTCCTGTCTCTCCAGTCGCTCCATGCACACAGGTTGGTTGGGGCGTAGTCAACATGTCCAACATTGAACCAATGCTTATGCACCTGAATGGAAGCCAACCGATGACTGATCGTTCAGGAGATGTTGTTCTCTGCATGAGCATCAACCAAGAAGCGCGTGAGGCATACTGGGGTGTTTACCCATCAGCGCCCAGTCAGGGCGTGGTCATTGATCGCATTGCCCTCTTTGTGGAAGAGGAATCATAGTGGCTCAAAGTCGAGGACGATTTGCCCAAGCATGTTGACTCGAACCACAGGCTTGAATCCCTCATGAGGCGTCATTTCGATGGTACGAGCAATGGTCTCAATCGATTCCTTTGGTAAACGGACATCAAAGCCTTCCGAGGTTTTGATGTAACCGATGTTGTTCTGTTTATCCTCGATTTCTGAGGCCATTTCAACCAACGCATCCACTTCATCCAACGCATCCAATTCATCTAATTCATCCAGTTCTTCCAACTCATCTTCCAAGGCTTCCTCCAATTCGAGGTCTTCCTCATCTTCATCGTCCTGCTCATCTTCTTGATCTTGAACGGGCGTTGGCTTGAGCTTAGGTACAGCAGTATCGAAGACTTGTGGGATTTCCACGTCATGAATGTTGTAGCTTGACCGACGGTTCATGTACAGGAAACCGTATCCAAGCGCAAGCATTCCAATGGACACAAGTGTGAGCCCTCTGAACAATATTTCTCCATCATTTTCCAAGTTGTACAGGAACAAAATGAACAGTGTGAGAACTGAGCCGAATACGCCGAGACCACGACGCCATCGAACTTCGGCCTGGGTTTTATCAAATCCTGTAATTGCGAGCGCAGTCAGTATTGTTGCTGTTAGGAAAAGGGCGAGTTCGGTTTGATCGTTTGCCCCAAAGGCGAGCATGACTCCACCCAAAGCGGCGACGACTCCTGAGAATCCCATGTATTCGATGTACTGGAAGAATTCATCGTCATCCTTCCATTCGAAAACCTTTGAATCGTAAACTGCGTCGGTTTTTGACGACAAGTAAATCATGGCAGCCCCCTCGAGGAAGAAGATTCCACCGGCTAAGAAATTCTGCATTGCTTGCGGTCCAACGCCAAAATGATGAATGAGATTCATTGCCGCTAATCCATCGACCAATGGCAAGAAAAGAATCGATACCTTGTCTCCTTTTTGAATTGCCTCGTAGGTAACCCAAGCACTTCCAACCAACATCCCCATACCGTTAACAACGTAAAACGAAAGGAGAAGAGAAGCAATCGCAAGGAAACGGAGTTGTGTATCCAGAGTATATGGCATGATCTTTTCCAATCGTTCCTCGTCGATGACATTCATTTGCAATATTCCGTTCTTGTTTGCTACCCATAGGAGATAAATCGCTATTCCTGAAAATAGCATTGAATAGCCAAAGATTAAACCAGCATCATCATCCTCGTTAACGAACATGGTATCTGCGAAACCAATCATGAATGAAAACATGAGGCCAACCGAGAGCATTGGTATCAGGTTGATGTCTCCACGGACCCAAGCGTTGAGTAAGCCGAACATACACGCGATGAGCGGTAACCATGATGCTGATGGTAGAACTGCCCAAATCGCCAACACGAACCAAACCATAGGCAAGAAGTAAGGGAATGGATTCTCTTGATCTTCCTTAAGTTGAACCTCACGAATACTCCAAGCAATTGGCATCAACATATGGGCTGCAACAAGCGTACCTGTCACCGGAGTAAACCAAAGCGGAGGCCGTATTTCGTTAATCTGCGTTGGATCCGACGAGAAGACGTTGGATTCCAAAAACGAGTAGGCGATTCCGTTTTCTCCGAGCCAGAGCAATGAGATGGTGGCCAAAGGTGCAAGCATTGTTACGCCATGATGTCTGTATTGTGCTGCAACCAAAGAAACAAGGCCGTACATGCTCAAGAACAGGAGTCCGCCGGATTGATCCATCATTCCTATGACGAGTAAAACACAAAGCATGACTTGGTCAGCGCCTCGGCTAAGATGATCCCTGTCGAGTCCTCGTTTATTGATGAGAACAAACGCCCCGATAGGTGCTGAAAGGAAGAGGATGTCAAACAGAATACCTGCTTGGAACAAGCCGTCCATATCTTGTTGAGCAGCATCCAGCATGAGCGGCATCGCAGATAACGCAATAATGAGGAGCATAAACGCACCGATCATTCGGCTTTGTGATGAGATTTTGTCCATTGAATTGATTTCCCAAAACAAAATGCTGACCGGCAGGATGTACAATCCAACAAAGTAGAAACCATCACCTGAAATTACATCGGCATTAATTGTGCTTATTCCTATAGTAATTGCAAGCAACGAAAATGCCAATGAAATCCGACCTATGGAGCCGAAGGAAGCCTCATCAAGAATTTCCGTCTCTTCAGGTTCTTTGATGTACCAAGCATTGGTTTCGGAATCGTACGCGTAAGCGCCCGCAGCCCTTAATTCGAGTAAGCGGAGCAAACTGCCAATATCAACTTCCACATCACGGACGGTGTTGAACAGTGCATAGACGATCAGCCCAAGGACGAGGTATTCGAGGGACATTCCGCTGAGTGCCGGAATCGCATAAGAATCTGAAATCTCGAGTTTCCCACCCAAGAGCAAACCTGAGCTTATGATGAGTGAGGTGAGAAGTGCAAGCGTTGCGTTGCGTTTCTCAAGGTCGTCACCATTGCGTGCTTTGAGCATCGACTCATAGACCATCCCAAGCAGATAGACAACAAAAATCCAAGTCACAAACCAATAGTCTGATTCAAGAATTGTGCTGCTTAATGCAATGAATGTGACGGTTTGTACACTGCTCCAAATCGAGACTTTTTCCAGCCGACGTGCCGTTTCGGCGACAATAACAATGCCAATCGCAATCGCAATATTGATCTCCACTTGGTCAACACCGTAACCAATGCTATCACTGAGGAGATACGAAAGCGACAGGGCCGACAACGTGAGGTTTGCAACCCACATCCGCGTTGCCTTGGCATAGAAGAGCATGTAGGAAATCATAATCAAGGCAAGAGTCCAAGGAACAATCGCCTCATCGCCGTTCAGTGTCCATAATGAAAAGGCAAGCCCAATCGGCATGGCAGGGACCCTGTTTCGGAGTGTGGCTGGGAAATATGCGCACAGGACTGTTATCCACAATGCAACAGGTAGCGTGACAAACTCTCCAAGATCGCTTAAGTTGGATGACTTTAATGGGCCAAGGACGAGATTGAGGTCGTCAGTGCTTGCATACAGCATTGCAATAACGACTACACCAATGACGAAGAACGACATTTTCTCAGCAAGGCTTTGCTTCAATCGCTCGTTTCCGGCCATATATCCCTGAATGATGAGGATGAAGATAAGCAAAGAGAGGGCGCCACCTCTGCCATCTATATCGGCGTTATCATTGAGAACTTCGTAGATGATTGGGATGATGCTTGAGACAACGCTTACAACAGCGAAGTTGATCGCTTTGTTCGACATTAATGCACTGTACATCGCAAGACCACACAGACCAACAATCGAGATTCCGAGTGGGTATGAGACTTCATAATCGGCGTACACAATCCATCTTCCTACGCCAACCAGCAGCAGCGCAAGTGGGATGTATGTTGCAACTGCCCATCCAAAGGATGTGTCTCCTTTGTACCGATCGAGGATTCGTTGATGAGCGAACCACATAGCAACAGCACCCAATGCTTGAGCGTAGATCATATTCGGGCCTGGATTGTAGATGCCCTCGTCATCGATTACACCCATGCTGAGTGTTCCTTCGAATATGAGCTCGTTCACTGTAAAGAATCCACCAAGATATCGGATGCCCCAAAGTGTTCCAACCGCCATGAAAAAGAAGGAGAGTCCGAGTAGGTAATTTTGAGATATCATCAGGTGATATTCATTCTTTTTCGCCTGAAATTCGACCATAGAGAGGGCAATTACTGCAGAGATTAGGCCTCCAGCAAAAAGAACCATGTATCGCTCTTCGCCCACATCCCCTCCGTATGCGATGAGGAAAAGCCCTATCCAAATCCCAACCATCGCTACGCCAAACATGATGATTTCAGTAAATCGTTCGAGTGAATCACCGTTGGTGTGTCCAGGCGCACGTACTATAACTGGCTTGAATGGGATTTCATCCTCCTCTTTAGGGAAAATCGCATCGTTCGCAATCGATACCATTTGCTTGGGTTTCCTCTGTGGTGCTGGCATTTGAATCAGTATTACACTTGAGGATTACAATATAAATTAACACCCAGCATTAACACCCAGAGTAGCAATTGGGATGGATTTTTTTACACTCGAATTGAAAGAGTTCAAACAATAGTAATTCTTGGGGTAAGCATGAGCCGTGCGAAGATGCCGCGTTTTACGTTAACAATCGTTTGTCTTGCCATGTTTATGTTGCCGACAGTCCTTGCTACAGTACCCACTGAATCCAACCCTGAGACCGAGGAGGGCTGGTGGGTTGAAACCACAGTCGACCGAGACGGAAACGGCATTGGAGACATGATTGAAGTCCATCAAAAGAATCCATATTTCTTGGATGATGACAAAACGTTGCCATTGATCATCGACTTTTCTTACACTCCGGGCGATGCTGAAATCGAAATGCTTGAGAATCGAGTTGACTACGTTCATCAGTGGACATTGAAGGGCATTGATGCTCTCGCTGGGCGGGTTCCTGTTGGGAGCATCCTTGAGGCTTCCCAACTCCCAGGAGTTGTGATGCTTGAACTCGACGGAATTCTAACCGTCGCCAACGGGGATGCTGCCGTACTCCACGGCGTGGACACAGCATGGGCACAGACAGGCTACGATGGATCCGGAACAACTGTCGCCATCATCGACACGGGAATCGACGGCAATCACTCCAGTCTTGATGACCAAGACGATAATCCTGAAACACACGACCCGAAGATCATTGGGTTTTATGACCCAGTTAACAATCCAAGTCTGACAAACGGCACCGAAGTCTACCCTTACGACGACCAAGGACACGGTTCCCACTGCGCGGGAACAACTGCTGGAACTGGCGCTCCAAATTACGAACATCCAGGAATGGCTCCTCAAGCGTCGTTGGTAGGAGTCAAAGTGCTCGATTCAGGTGGAAGTGGCTCGTTTGCGACCGTCATGGCCGGAATGGAGTGGACAGTGGAAAAGCGATATGAGTACAACATCCGTGCTGCGTCAATGAGCCTCGGCGGGCCAGGAGCGATCGAATGGACCTCTTCGGAAGAAGACAGCGTAAATCGTTACGCAAACGAAATGGTTCGAGCAGGAATTGCCTTGTTCATCGCTGCTGGAAACAACGGCGTTTCTGCTCAAATCGGAACCCCTGGTAGCGCTGAAGACGCAATTACTGTGGGCGCCCTGGATAAAGATTCCAGTATTGCCGTCTACAGCAGTCAGGGTCCAACTGAAGAAGGACGAATCAAACCAAACATTGCTTATGTTGGCTCGAGCGTTATGTCGGTCGCACACAACACTGGAGATGGATATGTCGCCTTTAGCGGCACGAGTATGGCGACACCGGGTGCTGCCGGTGTAGCGGCCTTGATGCTTCAGGCCAACCCAGATCTTTCACCGTTTGACATTCGCAACATAATGCAGGAAACCGCAACGTATCGACAGTGCCACTACATGGGAGCAAACGAACCATGTGCTGAAGATTTGATCCCTAAGAACCGTCAAAACAACGTCTATGGGCACGGCGAAGTGCGAGCCCTCGATGCGCTTCTAGAGGCCGCAGAACGCGACTATGTGTTTGACACAAACCTCAGCGTCGTGGTTTCAACACCGTCCACACTGGACAACCGCATCCACCTTGAGCGAGGGGATAGCATCGAATTCGAAGTCAGCGAAAACATGGAAAGTGTTCAATGGAGAAGCAACCATCTCCGTGACGACTGGTCCAACATTTACAGTTTTGATTCAGGCGATACCTCTGGCGAACTGTCAATCATCGACATCATCAGCCAAATCGAACATCTACCAGGCATTGCAGTCATGGGGAACCACACAATCTCACTTCGTGGCATACAACACACGAGCGATACCAGTTCCTCATCGCCACTTGTCACAGCAGAAATAATGGTCATGGATGACAGCAAGAATCCCGTTGTCTCAGCGAGCAGCGATGGTTTCTCAAGTGGGACAATTGTTCTTGTTTCAGTCGCCGGCGTTGTACTCTTCCTCCTCGCTTTGCTTCTCGTGTCTCTGATTTCAAACCGAGAAGAAGGGGCGTTGGCAGGCAAGGATTTGAGAAACTATTTGGATGCGCAGATTCTTGATGCAGTCGACTCTGATCTCTCTGAAAACCAATACTGGGAAGAAAAGGCATAGTCCTTGGAATGGAGTGAAACCTTACATTCATAGACGGAGTTCTCAAGGTTAGGATTGGTGAGAAGTGTGGTTGGAAAAGAGCATGTGACCATGATTCCTTCCGCTCCAAAGACGATATGGTCAGCGTCCGTCAACGGACAGGACGTTCAAGCAATCGCTCCTTCAAATGCCGTTCTTCTCGACGTACTGCGTGATGAGGTCGGCATGCTTGGTGTCAAGCGTGGTTGCGATTTGGGCACCTGCGGTTGCTGCACCGTGCTTATCGATGGAGAACCTAGGCTGTCCTGCTTGTGTTTGGCTGGGCAAGTCGAAGGCCAAGAAATTACAACGGTGGAAGGCCTTGCAGACGGGGCTTATCTCGCCCCGATCCAAACCTGCTTTGCAACACACGGAGGTTCTCAATGTGGGTTCTGTACGCCTGGTTTCCTCATGAGTGCCGAAGCGCTGCTCGCAGAAAATCAAACACCAACACGCGAGGAGATTGCACTTGCAATTGACGGAAATCTTTGTCGATGTACAGGCTATCAGCAAATTGTCGATTCGATAGAAGCTGCCGCAGAAATCAAGCGCGGTGATGCACCGGCAGCAGCACCGGCCAGCGACCCTCATCCAAATCCACATCCAGCTGGGCCCGATGAACCATCGATGCCGCCAGGCCATGCAAGGTGATTTCATGGCAGGTGGATACAGACAGCAGCCGGGTGCTTCCTCGGGCAGTACCCGTAAGGATGGTAAGCGTGTTGCAGGAAAACAAAAATTTCCGCCGCCTGGTTCGGGGGGTTCTCGACCAAACATGGCGCCAAGAGACCTTGATTTCATTCCAGAATCTGTTGGTGGGAAGGAACCGCAACCCGCAGGTTCTCATATCCACGACCGTTATCGAACAGGTACAGAAGTTGGAAAGTCGCGGGCACTGGTGGATTCTCATGCAAAAGTAACCGGTCAGGCGTGGTATGGAGACGATGTCAGATTACCAAACGAAATCATCGGTAAGATACTACGTTCTCCGCACCATTATGCGAAAATAAAGTCCATCGATACAACAAAAGTCGAGGCCCTGCCGGGAGTTCTCGCAGTTGCTACTGGTGCAGATGCACCGAACACCTTTGGTGTTTTACCGGTCACGAAAGACGAGCATGCGATGGCAGTCGAGAAAGTGCGCCACGTTGGAGACCTCGTCGCATGCGTTGCTGCAGTTGATGAGGCAACGGCCATGGAAGCACTCAATTTGTTTGAAATTGAATGGGAGGTGCTCGAACCTGTCTTTGACCCGAGGAAGGGCTTAGAGGATCAAGATGAACCTATTCACTGGCGAGGAAAGTATCACGTTGGAACCACAAACGTACAGAAACGAGTGTTTCAAGAATTTGGCGATCGAAGTCTTGTTGAAGACCCTACTGCATCTTCACACGGGAAATGGCGGATGGAGGGGGTCCATCATGGATTCACAGAACCGCATGCTGTCGTCGCCCACTGGGATCCGAACGGACGTTTGCAGTTGTACACGCCACAGCAGGTGCCCCATTACGTACACCGTGCACTTTCCACTGTTCTTGAAGTCCCCATGCATCAAATCAACGTCATCCGAACGTTTGTTGGAGGAGGATTTGGTGGTAAATCGGACCCGTTCCCACACGAAATGTGCGCTGCAATCCTTTCGCGAAAGGCAGGGCGACCTGTTCGAATCAATTTCACTCGCGAAGAAGTCTACTGGATTAATCGGGGTCGACATCCAAGCTACATTGAAGTCAAGATGACTGCGGATGAAGAAGCAAGAATTTCCGGTTTTGACATTGACGCACTCATTGACGGCGGTGGTTTCGCTTCTTTTGGTCACGTCACATCGTATTACAACGGCGTCCTCGCAACCGCTCCCTACGAGCTTGGTTCGTTTCACTATACGGGCGCACGTGTCTGGACAAATAAACCGGCCAGTGGCGCCATGAGAGGCCACGGAGCCGTCAACACTCGATGCGCTGTGGAAGTAGGCCTCGATGAAATGGCGGAGCAAATGCAAGTTGACCCAATCGATCTTCGTCTCGCAAACTTACTTCCTCCACACAGCCGAACAATTTCTGGATTCCGAATTACATCCAATGGAATGCGAGAAGCCCTCGAGAAAGTACGCGAAGGGTCGGAATGGGATTCGAAGTTTCGACAATTGCCACTCGGTAAAGGAATCGGAATTGGATGCGGCTTCTTCATCTCAGGCTCGGGCCTCCCAATTCACTGGGATCCGAATCGTTTCCCACATGCAACCGTCCACATGCAGATTGACATGGATGGCGGCGTGACCGTCCATACCGGAGCCGCCGATATTGGTCAAGGTTCGACCACAGCCGTGGCGCAAGTTGTTTCCGAAGTTTTGGCCCTCCCAATCGAAATGATTCATGTCCGTTCACACGAAAGCGACACAAGTCCAGTGGATTTGGGTTCGTATTCAAGCCGAGTCACGTTCATGAATGCAAACGCTGCGATTCGAGCAGCGCTTGATATCCGCGAAAAGCTCCTCAATGCTGCTTGGGAAATGTTGGGATACCACCCCGATGTCCTTGTCCTCAACGACCGTCGCATCTACTACAAGCACGACCCTGCCGTCGGCGTCTCTTATCTCGAAGCCCTTCACAAGGCGCAAGAAGACAAAGGCTCACTCATCTCCAGCGGTGCTTATCGGTCACCTCCAATGGGTGGTGTACACAAAGGTGCCGCTGCCGGGCTCGCTCCTGCTTACTCGTTCTCGGCGTATGTTGCAGAGGTTGATGTCGATGTCGAAACCGGTCTTGTTTCATGCACAAACGTTTGGGCTGCTCATGACTGTGGTAAAGCATTGAACCCACTTGCTGTGGAAGGCCAAATCATTGGTTCTTGTCACATGGGATTGGGACAGGTCCTCTCAGAGAAAATGGTCTACGGGCGTACCGGTCATTTGCAAAATGCAAACCTCTTAGAATACAAAATCCCATCCATCCACGAAATGCCTCACGTGACTCCAATCATCGTTGAATCGTCAGACCCTGAGGGTCCATTTGGAGCGAAAGAAGCAGGTGAAGGCCCTCTCTTGCCGATTCTACCTGCAGTTGTCAATGCAGTATACGACGCGATTGGTGTGCGGATTCGAGATTTACCACTCACGCCCGATGTGGTATGGAAAGCGATTTCTGCCAAAACCAAGGAATTGGGTGGAATTGACGAAACCGAGATGCCCTCTCCACGCCTCGAGCACAGTTCACTACAGTCGACATTGGTTGCACGAGCCTCTGAACACAAGGATCGGGATCGTCGACGTCAGCGAAGCGAGGATACGAGTGCCTATGTCAATGGTGTGCTGTTTGGCTTTGATCCAAACCAACCACTTGAGGATCAGGTAGAAGGATGGAAATCTGCAGTTGAACCGGTGCCAGAACAACTCGCTGAACTCGGACTTGCCGGCAAAGCTTGGCTGAAAAAAGAGCAACGCCAAATGGGGGGTGAACAATGATGTTGATGCCACCGTTCAATCTTCATCATCCAAACACTGTTGAAGAAGCGTGCGAACTCGCATCGTCGTTCATAGGAAATGAAGAATCGTTTGATTGGGTTGCAGGCGGCACCGATATTTTACCAAATTACAAATGGCACATCAATGTCAAAAAGCACGTTATTTCCCTCGCAAAGATTGCTGGACTGGATACAATTTCTATGCATGAGATTGGAGCAATGGCGCGATTGGGTGCATTGACAACATCCGACAGTGTCCATCCCCTCATTGCTTCCGCGGCGAGTAAGATTGCTTCATCATTGGTGCGAAACAATGCGACTGTGGGTGGAAACATCTGTCTTGATACACGCTGTTTCTGGATCAATCAAAGTGAGGACTGGCGGCGCTCGATCGATTGGTGTCACAAGGAAGATTGTGGAACGGGGTCAGATTGTCGGGTTATTCCAAATCAAAACACACTTTGCGTCGCTACTTACCAAGGCGACCTCGCTCCATCACTCATTGTCTTGGAGGGTACAATTCACATCATCGGCCCGCATGGTCCAAGAGAGGTTCCTGCTGAAGCATTCTTCCAACTCGATGGAATTACCAGAAACATTCTGGAAGAAGGTGAATTTGTGCTAAAAGTTACATTCCCACAAGGCGTTGAAAATCGAGTTGGCTCATACAAGAAACTCCGTGTTCGAGAGTCATGGGATTTTCCAGAGGCCGGTGTTGCTTCCTCCTGGATTCGTGGAGATCCATCATCGCTACGCATTGCATCAACAGCCTTGGAATCGATTCCTCGTTCGCATCAAGCAGAAATCGATGCCTTCGATGAATCATTTTCATCCGAGCTCATCAACCCTCTCTCCGAGGCGATAATGAAATCCATCAAACCTGTCAACAACACTGCGCTTCCACCAAGGTATCGCAAATCGATGGTGAGGGTACTTGCAAAGCGAAGTCTTCGAGAAATCCTTGGTGATTCGTCATGAAACGGGCTGCAATTATCCTCTTCTCTCTCCTTTTCATTGCAATGCTGCCGTTGACTTCTGGGCAATTCCCATCCAACAATGAGTGGGAATTTGGTTGGGAAACTGAGGTTGAACCTAGTTATGATCTTGCCCTCGATGGAGAAAAGTGGAGGATTGAGGACACGTTGGTATTTTTTGTGGATAATCCTCGAGTAAACGACCTAAGCCTTACAATCGTTGTTGAGTTCGAGGATGATGTTGAATTCATTGAAACGTCTTTTGAAGAATCGATTACAGTTAGCGCACAATCAAATGAAACATTCTCGATTGAATTAGCGACATCGGATGCCGATGAGGTCCGTAGTCATTCACCAAGCGACAAAATCGGTATGAAAGTCACAGCAGAGGAAAATGCAGCAGGAGCTCCTGTATCGCCAAAAGAAATCGAAGCAGATCTAAACGTTCCCAGGTATCATAAGCTTCTTCCAGAAATTTCACTCTCCATCAATTCAGTTGACGCAGGCACTTGGGTTGAGGAGACACTGCTCCTCAACAACATGGGCAACAGCGTTGATGCTGCCAGCAAAATCGAAGCCGAGATTCGCAGTTGCCCTCTCCTCGATATGGAAGGCCTTGAGTCTGGAGAAGATACGCAAATTCAGCCGACTGGTGTGAACGGAAACGTAGCCATGGAAGTTACATTCAGGATTGCTCCCTCAACCGCCCATCCAACCAAGACCTGTGAAGTGACGATTATCGTGACTTCTGAAGGCAATGGATTAGAGCGTAGCACGTCGTTCAGCATCGACATTGATGCGTCCGGTGGTGAGCAAGACTCAAACACAGGTGATACGGGTTCAAGTTCATCAAATTCTGGCTCCGATTCTGACGGTTCGTCGGCCCTGCCAGCACTTGGTCCACAAACGTTGTTTGTATTAATTGGAATCGTGGCACATCTCCGACGAAATCGCCTCGATGTGGACTGATTAGGGCGACTTAGGTTGCACTGATACCATAAAAAACTCTCTAAACGTCAAGGGAGAATCATTATGTGTGTATCGTGATTCCCATGAAAAGAACATACTGCGCTTGCCGCAGAATGAGGTGAAATTATGGCAGAGACAGAGAAAACAAAACTCTCTGTTGAAAAGAAACTGATGGTGGGCCTCGTCGTTTCTATTCTTCTGTCAACGGTTTTGATCGTTTTTGCTTCCTCATCCAAAGAAACAGTCTTCTCGCCCTATGTACGAGACGCTGAGGGCGACTATCAATACCAGCAACTCTCCATCATGCGGGATACTCTTGGAGAGAGCGAAGACGGAACGACCGGTGAAAAGTACTCGATTTACAACACAATGTCCACGCCAATGCTAGTCAACGATTGGCAAGACCCCCATCGCACGATGCTGATTATCGCTGCTCCTGAGAAGCCATTCGATGCCGCAGAAGCACAAGCAATTCACGATTTTGTAACCGAAAAGGGTGGCAAGGTTATCTTGGCAGCGAATTCTACCAACGCCAAGCGTGTTGCTGAGGAATTTGGTGTACTCTACTTCGATGCTCCCGTCTCGGATGGGAAGTGGTATTACGAAGTTACCGATACCGCAGATCGAGCAGTACGTTTAGCTCCACAAGAAACTCGACTTTGGTCGGTTGCTTCTGTAAGTCAAGACCTCGATTTGATGGATGAAGCATCCTTACGAACGCCTTGCACCGAGGTTGAGGTCCGTTCAGGCGAGACAGACAATTGCAGGATGC
>MDSW01134962.1_pt1 | contig 15652 bp, 14 predicted proteins | sample 811171 | NCBI WGS metagenome assembly MDSW01 (sample SAMN05326641, study PRJNA326480) | marine metagenome | isolation source: seawater | place: Atlantic Ocean: North West | collected 2012
CACACACACACACACACACACACACACACACACACACACACACACACACACATATATATATATATATCGAATCATTATTGCTCACATGTGCAGTGTTCTAAGCAGGGTATATGCACGAGAGTCGGTGATGTAAAACCACTTTTGGAGGTTGCCTGTTTCACTTGCGACAGTTGCGGTTCTGAGCTTTATCAGGTATATCGAAAACGACACCTTATTCCTTTAATTAGTTTTCTCGGACTGAAATTGAGTGTTGTCAAAGGAAATTTCTGGAGACACTTTCAATCCGATTGTCAAGTGTCCATCTATGCTCTGCCAGAGTGGTACAAATTGTGTCTTTTTCAGTCATCTTTTGGTTTTCTGATACTGTTCTGCTCTCAAGCTTTCCACTTCCAGGAAAGCTCTTTCTTGAAACTCGAGCTTCAAAGTTTGTGAAATGCCAGGCACGTCACTCGACCCATTATTTTCAAATATATTTTCACTTGTCAGGCAGGCATGAAAAAATCTTGAAAAAATCTTAGTTGTAAAGATAACTCCTGTCTCCTGTGTATCAGGAGGTCAGGCTTCAAGAGCTATCAGAGGATGTTCCTGTTGGTCACATTCCACGTTCTTTAACCGTTCAAGTCAAAGGAGAACTAACAAGGTCACTCGGGTGGGGGTCGCTATACCTCCGGATTTGATATCTCCACTTTCTTTGGTAAATTCTGAGGCAGGCGTACTCTGTGGTGTTTTTGACTCTGTATGATGTCCGGGTGATGTGGTTAATATTTCTGGTATTTTTCTGCCGAAGCCCTTCATCGGTTGCAAGGTAAATTTGATTTATATCGACTGCTCATTCCAGGTCATATCAAATGTTGTGTAATGATATAATTTTCGCCAGGCTATGCAAGCGGGGCTAGTAGCAGATACATATGTTGAAGCAATGGATGTCAGTCGCTGTAAAACCAGATATACAGACTTTTCCGTTTCTGCTGTCGACATGGCCACTTTACGACATCACCGCGGGAAGTCCAAGGATATTTACAATAGACTTGCTCAGTCGATCGCCCCAGAAATATATGGACATGAAGACATAAAAAAAGCTCTTCTCTTAATGCTCTGTGGTGGTGTAACTCGGAAACTATTAGATGGCATAAAAATTCGTGGGGACATACATTTGTGCCTAATGGGTGACCCCGGTGTGGCAAAATCTCAGCTCCTGAAGCACATCGTAACTGTTGCTCCAAGGTAAGTTGAAACAGTATGTTGTCATGTTTGTGTATCTGAAAATATTTTTCCAGGGCTGTTTATACTACTGGTCGAGGAAGCAGTGGTGTTGGACTGACTGCATCTGTGCAGCGTGACACAGTCACTGGAGAAATGATACTTGAAGGTGGGGCTCTAGTCCTCGCTGATAATGGGATCTGCTGCATAGACGAATTCGACAAGATGGACGAGAGTGATCGTACAGCAATTCACGAAGTCATGGAGCAGCAAACTGTTAGCATCGCGAAGGCAAGAAAACTTCACACAACTTTTTTTCATTTGTCTCACAGAAATACACATAATTTGAGGTTGAATTCACCTGCAGTATGTTCATGTGATCATCTGTACAGTAAATAATTGACTAGTCTGCCTCGATATTTCTATTTCGAACTGACCTGAACATATTGGCTGTTGTCCGTGTGAGAAGGCTGGTATTACAACAACTTTGAATGCTCGAACCGCTGTTCTTGCTGCAGCTAATCCAGCATTCGGGAGATACAATATTGCCGCAACACCACAAGATAATATCAATCTTCCAGCAGCTCTCCTGAGCCGGTTCGACTTGATGTGGTTAATTTTGGATGTTGCGAGTTCAGAAGCGGACACTGCACTCGCACAACACGTGCTACATGTTCACAGGGAAGGGAAACCTCCGGTAGGAAGAATATGTCTCTCCCACACGCGGGACGCCTGTATAATATTTTTTTCTCCATTCGACTTTAATCAATGGAATTGTCATTTTCTCCGATTTCACCTGGCGACCTACGTGCATACGTAGCGCATGCGCGGACGTTTCACCCAAGTATACCAGTTGAGTTGTCAAGCTACATAACTACAGCGTATGCAGAAATGCGCCAGGCTGAGACGATTGCCGGAGAAAAAGCCTTGGTTTGACTTGTTTACTTCTTTGTTGGTCTGCTCATGGAAGATATTTTTGCGCGCAGGGTTACACGACGGCTCGAACCCTTTTATCTATACTCCGCTTATCCGAAGCACATGCCCGTTTGAGATGGGATAATCATGTACATTCTTGAACATTATTAATCTCTGCCCATTAATTTGCCAAACAACTACTTTGTAGGTGATAGAAGATGATGTTAACGAGGCGCTCCGACTTATTAAGATGTCGAAGGTGGGTTCTGATGATACTGGAATCTATCTTACCATCCTGTAATCTTATGGAGGTGTCAACTGTCTACAGATAAGCTTAGAGGACTCACTTCAAGATACTAACTCAACACTTGATCCTGTTACTTCAGTTTACTTGGTACTTCACACGCTTTTCATTCTTTGATGTTACTGACAGTCGCGTGTTACGTTTGCAGGCCATTCGCGACTGGGCGGATGGGCATCATACTAAAGTTGTTCCACGTGAACAGGCAGTTGCCATTCTTCTTGGTAAAGGTTACTCAGGGGAGGTGAGATTTGTACATTTGTTGAGCTTTGGGGTAAACAGAGAGCATTGATTCACATTACTCTTTTCGCAGGTGCTCGAAGCGTGTGTAGAGGAATATGTACATCTTGACGTATGGGTTTTGGACGAGGACAGCAACATCGCGTTTGTAGACTAGAACACTGTCTAGCCTTCTGCTTGTTACGCCTTCAAAAAAATAACACGATTTAGTGCGTAGCTTCATACTTACGGAAGTACGAAAGTACTAAGGAAACCACGTAATACCGTGATTCCATGACAATGTATGTCACCCAGAAAGAGGTCAAGGTACGTAGGTATAATTCAGCAAATCACAAACACTCGAAAAATCGAAATACAATTCCTACTCAGAAAGAGACACCCAGCTCATGGTCCAAGTGCCTTAGCCCTACGTGTTGTCGTGTACCTTCGTACCATGCCACCCATTTAAAACTACTTTCGTACATACGTTCGGAAGTACGAAAGTACATACCTCCGCACTACCTTCGAAGGTATTATCTTCGTAGACAACATAATAGCACTACACGTATATCCCTGTTTAGGGGCATTTCATATGATGGCCTAAGAGCATTTTCCCATGACTGACTTTACATAGAGCTAGTTTACATACCAAGGTACGATAGAGGAAATGTCGATCCCGCTATTCTTTTCAAGCGATCCACCGATTCTCGCTTGTTCACTGCAAATACCAATACGCTACAGCCCTCGTACGACATTCGCGTACTTCCTTGGATAGCCCTAATAAATACGAAAGTACTTTCGTACCTTCGTACGAAAGTACTTGTACGAAATTATACTGTACGCGTATTACATAGAATACGTGCAACATACCACTAATAATATTGTACACGTACGTGTACCTTCGGGTAGAACAATAATATTTACCTTCGTATGATATTAGCCAGTTATTAGCCCTATCCTATGTGCGGAGGTACCTTCGAAGGTACATACTACGTGTACGACTACTATTTCGATCGTGAATACATAAATACCCGAATACAGATATGGCGCCGATAGCAATGCGCTACATAGCGCTATGCAGCGGGCGCTACAGTGGCGATATCGCTATTGGCAATAGTGGCGCTAGCGCTATCGTCCTGTTGGGCGTCTACAGGCGTGCTGGCCGGGCTGCGTCAGGGCGCTAGCTAGGGCGCTACGGCGCTAGGGCGCAACTTCTGGCTAGGAGGCTGACCAGGCGCTAGCTAGAGCGCTACGGCGCTACAGCGCTAGAGCGCAACATGGCGCTAGAAGGCGCTAGAAGGCGCTAGTACGGCGCTACAGTGCTAGCTGGGCGCAGCCTCCGGGCTCCTACCAATCGCTAGTGCGCAAGAGCGCTAGTGCGCTAGAGCGCTAGAGCGCTACATGGCGCTAGAAGGCGCTAGAAGGCGCTAGTACGGCGCTACAGTGCTAGCTGGGCGCAGCCTCCGGGCTCCACTCAAGCGCTAGCTAGCTAGTGCGCTAGCTAGAGCGCTACTTCGCTACAGCGCTACAGCTCTATCGCTATGGCCTAGAAGGCATAATATTTATTCATGTTTTACAACGTACCTGGCCTGGGGCCTAGCTAGGCCTTCCAGCTAGGGCCTACTGTAGCCCTATCTATCTTTCGAGGTAGTGTTCGTAGCTTCGTACGAAAGTACATACTACACGAATACCTTCGTACTACACGTACACGTACGTTAATGTATTTTATGAAGGTATTATCTATGATAGCCCTACGTATGATTTTTTTCTGCAGTCACGCACAGTGTGGAAGGACGGAAGTACGTGTACGTGTACGGATTCCAGCCTCATTTACGCTCGCGACCTTGCCGACTCGTCGTATGGATGAACTACCCCTTGGATGGTGCCGTCGGAGGACTCCGAGGGATGCCTCGCGAGTTTTTTCAGCGACCCCCGGTCGCTCTTTCACGCTAGGTTGCTCGCTGATGTTCACATGTTTTGCCCGGATGGGATAGAGCTGTGAGTTTTTGTGTACATTTTGTATCTTTTACATTCTTGTACACGTACACGACTACACGTGCACGTACGTACACGTACACGTACAGTACACGTACAGTACACATAAATCAAATCTACACACACGAACGCAACGTACCTTCACGTACTGTACACGTACGTGTAGTGTAGTGTACTGTACATGTACTATGCGCGTTGTACTGTACACGTAGTGTACTGTACGTGTACTGTACGTGTACTTCCGTCCGGTTCGTGACGTCAGAAGCCAGTGATCCACCGTGCACAAAACGAGCGCGCAGGAAAGACCGCGCGGCGAGCACCTGATAGCACGTGACTGCAACCGGTGTCGATCGAAGCTCACCAACCTACTAAACACAGACGGATCGCACCGACCGCGTCGACCGACCGTGAGGCGTGCAAGAAAGTTCACTCGCGCGGCCTAGCGTGTGTGAACACCCGCGATGCACAACTCCGCGTTCGCGCGATGGGTCGCCTCCCCAACGGGCCCGAAGACGACGCACTTCTGGGGCCCGGTCGCAAACTGGGGTTTTGTCCTCGCGGGTTTAAATGACACGACGAAGTCTCCCGAGCTCGTGTCCGCGCCCATGACTGGCGCGCTCGTCGTGTACAGCGGTCTATTCATGCGATTCGCGTGGCGCGTGCAGCCTCGGAACGCGATCTTGTTCGCGTGCCACGCATGCAACGCGAGCGTGCAGGTCCGCGTCGCGATCGCCGCTCGCTTTTATCTCATCTCGCGCATGATATCGCCCCCCGCAACTCGCCTGACTTCCGTCCCATTGGCGCTCTCGTATGTCTCGCGACAGGGCTACAACTTACAACGTTGGGCACGCTGGTCCTCCTCACGTACGGAAGTACTTCCGGAAGTACCTTCGACGGTTGGAAGGGGTACACGTACACGTACGTGTACACGTACAGCATGAATCTTTACGTGCACAGAAGTATGAATATTGATGTACAACTACGTGTACAGTACATGTACGGAGTACAACTATCACCCTGTATCATATTTCCGGAAATATTCTACAAGATAGATAATTAATACGAAAGTACTTTCGTACTTTCGTACGAAAGTACGTGTACAACGTTGTACTACGTGTACTACACGTAACGTTGTACCTTACGTACAAAGTACTATGATACGTGTACTAAGTGTACTACGTGTACTTCACGTAACGTTGTACTCTCTGATACGTGTACTAAGTAAGTGTACTACGTGTACTACTACGTGTACTAACGTGTACAAGCTTGTACGAAGGTAGCTACGAGTAGTCTACGTAGATACTTCGGATAAGAACGCGTAAACGCGCTCCGCACAGTTTGGGGCCCTACTTTGGTCGAAGAAAAGAAACTTGTCCTTTAACACAAGTGGACACATCGACCACGGCTTCGAGCATGCCCGCGCTTTTGACGCAGACGACCTCCCTGGGTGGAGTCGGTATCTCTGGTCGCCGTTTTCGAAAGGGAAACACGATCGTTCGTAATGATCGGAACACATCCTGGAAGACGTTGAAGGTGAGATCCTCAGCTTCGGCAGATCCTCTTCTTCTCCGGGTTGCACGAGGGGAACAGTGCGAACGCCCGCCAGTGTGGCTTATGCGACAGGCCGGCCGTTACATGGCAGAGTTCCGCGAATATTCCGACAAATATGGTTTTCGACACCGGTCGGAGACTGCGGATATTGCCATAGAGCTTTCACTCCAGCCTTGGCGAGCTTTTAAACCAGATGGAGTCATAATGTTCAGTGATATTCTCACCCCACTTCCTGCTCTAGGTGTCGAGTTTGATGTTGTCAAGGTAAAACGGAGACCTTTCCTTATTTTTCTTGCTTCAATACTTTTTTTTTCATTCTTCTTTTCTCATATCTCAACTTTTGAGAATATTCTACGACAAGGGCAAAGGTCCACTTATCTCTAGTCCAGTTCGTTCGTTACATGATGTAAAGTCTCTTCGCACTCTGGATGACCCCGATGGTTCCCTTCCATTCATACGCGAAATTTTATCAAGCCTTCGATCAGAGATCGCAGGTGAAACCACCCTCCTCGGCTTTATTGGCACTCCTTGGACACTTGCAGCTTACTCTGTCGAGGGTCGCTCTGACCGTCATCTTATAAATACTAAGCAGATGATGACCCAAGACCCAAGCCTACTGCACATGTACCTTGCTCATCTCGCAGATGCTTTAGCTGTGTACGCATGTCATCAAATAGATTGTGGTGCACAGGTTGTGCAGTTATTCGATAGCTGGGCTCACCATCTTTCTCCACTACAGTTCGCAGAATTTTCTATGCCATATTCGGAGCGTGTCATCGCAAAAGTGAAGGCAAAATATCCCGACACCCCTCTTATTTATCACGCAAACGGTGGAGCCGGTAAACTTGAACTTATGAAAGGAAGTTCAGCTGATGTCTTAGGTTTGGACTGGAATACAAGTATGAAAGATGCGCGAAGAATTCTTGGGTCACACCGCGTCATCCAAGGCAATATCGATCCGATGTACCTTTTTGCAAGTGAGGAACGGATTCGTGAAGAAGTGTCTAACAATGTTGCTGATGCCGGTAAAGGTAACCACATCCTGAATGTAGGACATGGTGTCATACAGGGCACGCCTGAACAAAGTGTGGCGGTTTTTTGTGATGCTGCGAGGGGTTCAACTTATGCGAATTAGTTACAAAGGGCCTCGACACTGCCTCGTCGAAGAGTAATATCGTTATCAGTTTAAAGAGTACATCAGAAGTGATGTACGCATAGACTGCGAGGATAAAATATGGCCCACAGCTTCATAATCAAGTAACATGTGACTAACGTTCATTCCTTAACTTCATGGATCGGCCCTGGCAGGCATGGTACACACACTAGTCGACCTCGAACCTGACCAAGAAAAGTGCAAGTTGACTCCAAACTATCTATACATGTAAACTGCTCACTGTGAGCATATGAGGAACCATGTAGTACGTCGAATTCTGCGTCTGTAAATCTGACCTCAACAGTGCCGTCATTTTGTAAAGTTAGCTCTCCAACCTGTCTATCAGCTTCAGATGAAAGCTTATGGCTCGTCGGTTCAAACAACTGGTCCTGAATAGAGCTATCAGTGACCAAGTTCGCGTCAGCCTTACCCTGGGAAATAACAGCTTCACCTGGGCTTCTCATCGTAAGGAACTCAACGGAGTGGTCCAAATCATGTGGGAGCTGCAAGACGAGATACCGGCCATTACCTGTACCCATGAGAGCATCTCTCACTGACTTGCACTCCACAGCGTCAGAAGATTTTTCCGTCAATTCAAGTGTTTTTTTCAAAAGCTCAGGGTGCTCCGGAGAGCCTAAATCTATATTACGTAGAAAAGTCGTCGAGCTCTCGGCGCGTGACGCATTAATAGAGCGTGTTGCAGCTAACCCATGTGGTTCGCTCGAAAAGAAAGAGGCACTTCCACGGTCGGGGAATTTCTGATCTCTGGATGCCGTGAACTGGTCGACGCCCTCTGACTCTGCGTGTCCAATAGTCATTTTTTTGCTTTACCAGTAAAGTAGCGTTTGTCAAGGAGGCAATGTTTGAGCTCGCAATTCAAAATCCCTGCATCGGGTTATTTAAATAGGAGCTTGTGTTGCTTGCTACGAAGGTAGAACAGAAGGTTTCGGAACTGTTCGCCAATTGAAAACATTCATATTTATGAGTACACGTAGCCCTATCATTCTACTATCTTATACACGTACTGTAGGCTTATGTTGTACAGTTCTTCGTAGGCAGGGCTGCACGACTTCTACACGTGTGCAGGGCTGTACTGTAGGCCCATCACGTACGTGTCCAGTGTCGACTCAACTACGGTATGATATAAATACAATAAACAACAATCCTTCGTACGAAAGTACTTTCGAAAGTATCATACTTACAGTATGTGCGTGTTTATTTAAAAAAGCATGTTGTATTCTTTCCGTACTCGTACGTGTACGGAAGCACCGGAAGTACAGTACGTGTACATACCTGTATGTACTTCCGATCCTTGTGTGCGTGTGTACTGTAGCTGTGTACGTGTACTGTACGGATGGAAGTTAAAAGATATCTATTTCCGGAAATAGATACAGTACGTGTATGTACGATACACGTACGAAAGTACTTTGGAAAGTACTTTCGTACTTTCGTACTCCGGAAATAGATACGAAGGTACTTCCGTACTTCCGTACGAAGTAAGCAAGGTCTACAGCTCTACACTAGGGCCTATGTACGAATGAAGGTATGATATGATACTAGAAGTACAGTATCTGCGTAGAATGAAGGTAATACGTGTAGCTCTATCTAGCTAGCTACTGTAGTCTACGTGCGTAGGGCCATTGTATTTCCGTAGGAAGGTACGAAAGTACTTTCGTACCTTCGTACTGGAGGAGTACAGTACTGGAGGAACCTTGTCACAGAGTCGTTCGAGGCAAGCCGCACCACAGACGCACTTCGTGCAGGATCGCAGATTGCCGACGTTAACCGCGCATTCTGTCCTAATGAAAAATGCTTCATTATTTCGGTACAGCGGAAAAATGTTTTGTGCCGTTCGCTTGCGAGCAGGCGCAGGGGACGCGTCGGTCAAAAGAAAACCCCGACTAAAGCCTTGGAAAGCCACTGTCGGTCCGGGAACAGTCTTTGAGGTGAGCCACGGATGGCGACGGGTCGTCCTGGCTGCGGGTCCTAACGAGAGAGATTCGTTCGAGGCGATAGTTCTCTCGGAAGAGAAGAGATCAACCGAAATGTCAGCGAAAACAGAACCCGGCGCGGCTGCGGGCGAGCCGCTGGCCGATATTGATGACAAAGAGCAATACGTTTTCGATGAGGATGGGGTGGACAAACGTGCGGATGAAATCAATGGGAACGATGAGGTCCCATCCAGAGAACCCGTCTCCGAGCCTTTCCCACTTACCCCGCTGTCAAGGCCGAAGACATTTGTTTTGCCTTCGCAGTCACTGCAGCATCAGCAAGTAGGGTCCTTGCTTTTCAGAGCTAGTAGCAGCAATTATTACACTTCTATAGGCATATTTGCCATTGCCCTGGCGGCCATCACATGCGTGTTCTTGAGAAAGAAGAGGAGCTCAGTGACATCTACACCTGACACATTCGAACGGAGCCCCACGCCCGGATTTGATGACTTAAACGTCGCCTCAACAGGACGTGCCGTACCGACAGGTGATAATTTCTTTTCTGCTGAAATGCCGATGTTTGCTGAGCCAACTAATGGTTTCCCTGCACTTGCTAAGCCAAGACAAATCTCTGGTGAGTTTAAACGCGTACTTCGCGATATGATGGGAGATTTGAGGCGGTATTCCACTGTCGACCTTCATGGGCGTAATCTGGGAAACGAAGGAGCTGCGTATGTCAGTGAAGCTCTTGCTTTTAATGACAATGCTACATGCGTTGATTTTAGTGCAAACGGGATCGGTGACGTTGGCGTTGTTGCTATTTGTGAAGCACTCAAAAGTAACCACGCCCTTGAAATGCTGTCATTAGCAAGCAACAATCTTGGTGACAGCGCAACCATACAGCTAGCAGAATATCTCAAAATCGACAAAACTATCACCACCCTCAACCTTAATAGCAGCGGCATCGGGGATAAAGGAGCCGCTGCACTTGCTGACATGCTCAAAGTAAATACTACATTATCTGCACTTGAGCTCAATAACAACTCTATAGATTACGAGGGCACGTGCTCGCTGGCAGAGGCGCTTGTAGAGAACTCAACTCTTGAAACGTTAAGCCTGAGTGGCAACTATGTTGGCAGAATGGGTGCTAGTGCCCTAGCAAACGGGCTAAAGATGAACTCTGGGATCAAAGGTTTGTTTCTGAATGGGAATGATATCGGTAACCTAGGAATCCAGCCGCTGTGTCGGGCGTTGAGCGAACGTGACGCCAAGTTAACCGATCTCGACGTGGGCAATAATGGAATAGGTTTCGAGGCTGGAAAGTTCTTTGCTGACTACATCAAACAAGACAGTGATCTTACACACTTAAATTTATACATGAACGAGTTGTGTGATCTCGGAGCTACAGAAATTGCAAATGCACTATCGGATAACTGCGCCATAGAAGTGCTAGACATCGGCGGTAACAATATCCTTGACGCAGGAGCTATGGCACTAGCTGAGGCATTGAAGGTAAACAAAACCTTGAGGACACTGGAGCTTGGATACAATCCTATCGGCGCTAGAGGAGCTCAGGCTATGGCCGAATCAGTAAAGTTTCACAGTAAAGTCACCACCCTGCGAATGGGCTGGTGCAAAATCACAAAAGATGGGGCATGGTACCTCGCAGATGCCATCAAATATAACGAGCATATCTGCACGCTGGACCTGCGGGGTAATGAACTGGGTGACGAAGGCTGTACCGCACTTGCGCAAAGTCTCCAGGTCGTGAATGAGAATCTTATTTCCCTGGATCTGGGTTACAATGAGATAAAAGACAACGGTGCATTCGCACTGGCCCAAGCGATAAAAAGTAACGCAAACGGTGCCCTTCAGAGCATCAGTGTAAATAACAACTATATCACGAAGTTTGGAGAGGTAGCCTTGACTGAGGCAGTCGAGTTGGTTCAAGAAATGAATGACAGCCGTGAGCTCTACATTCAGTTCTGATATACCCAGTGAATCCTCCGTTTCTTTTCCCGAAGCCAGGATTGTAAAGCCAAGTAAAATATTTAGTGTATTGAATTTACAGTATCTTTCACACCTGTGTATTGATTCAAGAATATCTATCTATGAAAGAGTTCTCTGAGCGCCAAAGCTCGTCGGAACCTGGATTCTTTATTTATGCAAGCCTGTTTGATCAGCTGGGCACGGTGCGAGCTTCTTCAGCACTGCCAAGTATCCCATTTTTTTCTTTTACAGCATCGATGCTATGCCCTCGTGTGGCATTTTGTACAACCTGCCTTAACATGAAGTTCTCTCTCTCGAGAGTATTGATCTTTGACTCCAGTTCAGCAAATTTACCGTCCAAATCACGCCTTTCAGTTTCAAGTGAAGACATATACGCTTTCTTACGCTCTCTAGCTTGCTGGGCGGAAACGCGGTTCCTAAGGAGACGTTTTAGTCGTTTGCGCTCTTTTTCATCCTCAACCTGTATTTTTTTTGGCGTTTTTTCGGCCTTCACTTGTTTTTCTTTGTATGGCGAATGTATATCTTCTGCCAAGTCAGCAACTTCCTCGAAGCCTGGTGGACCCAAAAGATTATCAGTAGATAACAACAAGAACTTATGAAAACAAAATATTGGAGGATGACTGTTCAGGGCATATCAGGAACAAGTTTGGTTCTGGGGAGTCACAAACCTTCCTGTGTTTCACCGTCGTGCAGAGTGCTTTCATGTTTAACTTTCTTACGGCACTCAATGCTCCTTTTTACAGATGTTCGAGGTGTTGAATGGGCGTGTCGCTTCTGCTGTTGGGCAGCTTTCGCAGCCTGACGGGCGCTAGCCCGCTGCAGCCGTCCAGCTGCAGCCTGTGCAGCTGTTGGCTTGTCATTATCCAAAACACTGTTTGAAGACATTTGGTGCTCGGTCGCAAGCTTTCGAACAGATGCCTGCGACATCGCCAGAGATAGGACATCGCCCGCCTCCACTGTCGCGCAGTGATATAACGTGGTCAGGTTTGTCAAATTTTGAAGGCGCAAGTTGGCCTTCGGCATCATTCTAGATTTTGCCTTCTCGTGAAGACACAGAATGTGGAGAAGTCACAGAATGTGGAGAAGTAGTTGTGCGCACCTCGTTGTGTCGAAGACGACTGTCTGTAGCGGTTGCATACTTTGTCACGATTGTCGTCTTCGAGTCTAGTGCCGTGTCCGCCAGTCAGGAGTTGTGAATCAGACACGACACGTGAAGAAGCAAGTAGCCGACTATCCATTTCTGGGACCTTCGCGAAGTCGTCGACCTGCATTAATCGAGTGGACGAGTTGTCCTCAGAAGGAGCGCTGGGAAGGACTTGTTAGACGTCACAGAGAAAGTCGAGACCTGTGGAAAGGTTGCGCCGAAAAAATTCGCCGGCGTGCACGAAAAGTGCCAAAATCGTTTCTGTTGGAGTTGCGTCGCACAACTGTAAGTTGCGGAACGAGCTACCTTCGAAGGTACTAGTTGTAGATAGCAATGCTTGAAACTCTCTAGTCAATGTATGACGTGGAGGCTCCGTGACCACCGAAAAAATCGAAGGTACAACTACACGTACGGAAATACGGAAGTACTTTCAAAAGTACAAAAAAGTACACCGTTATTGTACTTTCGAAAGTACTTTATTTCGTACTTTCGAAAGTAATTTCGTACGAAAGTACGTTGTACACGTACGTACTGTATAATAAAGTTGTTACCTTCGAAGGTATTATTTTCGAAAGTATCTAGGGCTACATCGAAAGTATCTACAATGTATTTTCGAAAGTACTTTCGTACGTTGTACTTTCGTACAACTTACGAACGAAAATACTTTTTTTTCGGTACAACGTACGTACTATTCCGTGTAGATACTTTCGTACGAAAGTACGAAAGTACTTCCGTACTGTACAAGTTGTACACGTAGGCCCTATGGATATCAGAAATAATAGCCCCCGTGCCGCCCGATTTGCAGATTTATCGGTCTACGGGCAATTAGTCAGAGACGGCCTATGTACATTTACCGACGACTAACTGTGCATACAAAGATCATATTTCAATTTGGGCCTGTCTCTACAGGTTACAGAACTCACGTCGCCTTCATGCGATGCATTCTAATATAACTAACGTTTATTCCGGTACATAATATCTTCGTACGTTCGTTGTACGGGTACATGACTGCATGTGATGAAAGTTTTACAAAAAGTCTATGCTTTTCGGCAGAAAGTAGCCGTAGGCTCGGTGTGCCGACATCATAGGGATTTCAAAAGCCAGATGTACAGTTGTATGTAGCTATGGAATATGTACAGTTGTACACGTACAACGTTGTACACGTACAGTACACATAAAACTTTATTTTTAATAAAACATGAACAATGAATACTTGTATGTACCACCATACATGATACTGTACGTGTACACGTGTAGTACGAAGGTACTACTGTAGACAGTATGTAGACTACAACGTAGAAAAAGTTGCTCGGACTAATAAGGGCATACAGTACACGTACGTGTAGTTGATAGTTTACAACTTACGAAAGTAGGGCTACCTCCGAATCTAAAAATTGGGCATCGGAACCAATCAAATCCATCGATTCTTCTGCTATGGATAGTACGTCATTTCCCGCACACACGTTTCCCGGCTCGGAGAGTGATTTCCTCGAACGCGATGGCTGCCCTCGCCTCATTTTCCCCGATTATGGCCCGTGCATCTGCTTTTAGCGGCAGAAAGTTGTCGGGCGCTGCTACGAACGGCACCGCGTACACCTCAATGCGCGCCACTTGGAGCCCTGGATCCAGCCCCCCGTCGCACCTTGACGGCTCACTCCCTTGGTGCGCTACACCAGCGTTGCGTTGAGAAGCTCTCCTGCCGTCTCGCACATCCCGTTTGCATAATCCACATCGCTTGCAACTCAATTTTACTCAGATTTCACCCGTAATATATCCCTTTGAAATGCAGTGACTATGGATTCGACCCCTTAGGCCTCGGCAAGGATCCAACCAACCTTGCACGCTTCCGGGAGGCTGAAGTGATGCACTGCCGTTGGGCGATGCTTGGCGTAGCTGGCGCCGCAGGTGCTGAAATCATTACTGGCGTGACATGGACAGAGGCCCCTGTGGCCCCCTCTCAGACATACTTAGGCAGTGAGGTCCCATTTCCTCTGCCTGCCATCGCTGCTATTGAAGTCTTCGTTATGGCTTATGTTGAGACGAAGCGTGCAGCAGAGAAGGACCCTTTGAAGCGTATATATCCTGGCGGCAGCTTTGATCCCGCTGGCTTCTCCAAAGGTAACGACTTCGAAACGCTGAAGAAGAAAGAAATTGCGAATGGGCGAGTTGCTATGCTTGCTTTTGCGGGAATCATTGGAGAGGCACAGGCGAACAACCTCGAGGGCCCTGTTCACGCACTAGCCCGGCACATTGCGGACCCGTGGCACACGACCGCCGCATCCAACGCGCTTGCTGTTCCATATCTGTAAGCATTATATACCTTTCCAGGGTCTGATAACCAAATAATCGGTTCTGAATGAATTGAAGCGAGTGGTTGTGTTGAGGAGAACAGTAGGTTTGACACGAAGTGATCAGGCCGACACGTCAAGTACAAATTAGTATTCTGAACTTGTTTCTGCAGATGTGTTTTTTTTTGCTTTTACTTCTCCTTCGCAACTGTCATTCGTCTCGAAATATGTATATTCACATGATTTGGAGAAACACTTTTGAAAGATGCTACATATGTGCACAGACCCAAAACAACTACCTTCGAACCTTCGATTCTTTATCATCTGCCTATCTCTAAAGCTTATTAACTTGTACGGAAGTACACGTGTACACTACTAGTTGTACCTTCGTACTTTCGTACAACGTTTATGTAGACTACCCCACTCGCGGCAGAGACTATCTATCTTCATAGACTAGCTAGCTAGCTACCTGTAGCTAGCTAAGTTACCTTTATTTGTACATGTACTATCATAGCATTGCCTGTTTTAAAAGGTACGAAAGTACGAAAGTACCTTCGAAGGTACGAAGGTACTTTCGTACCTTCGTAGTCCTCAACAGTACGCGTACTGTACGTGTACAACTACACTACATAAATTCGAAAAAAGCGTTGCCTAAAAAAAGCGTTACTCGTGACGAAAAAAACACGTACAAAAGTGTACGCGCGAAACACTGCTCCTCCGCGCGCGATGCACGTCTGCCCGCAAAACTTTGCACGATGACAGTACTAAGGCATGCGCACAGCCCTATGGTGGTTTTTTTTCGAATTTCGCGCGCGTCGCGAAGAAAGCGCAGATCTTGCCCGAAATCGCGATTCGCGAAGATCGCGTACCCCACTCGCGGCAGAGAGCATGAACGCGAAATCCCCCACCATAGGAAGTTCAACCTTGATGCCTGGAACGAGATGG
>MDSW01163707.1_pt1 | contig 15650 bp, 13 predicted proteins | sample 811171 | NCBI WGS metagenome assembly MDSW01 (sample SAMN05326641, study PRJNA326480) | marine metagenome | isolation source: seawater | place: Atlantic Ocean: North West | collected 2012
GGAATATATTATTACCACATTGAGATATTGGGTGAAGATGGAAATAACATCAAGAAAAATGGAACTGTTCAGGTTCAATATTAAATTAAGCCTTCTATTCGAGCAAGACAAACAGCATAATATTATATCATCTAAAAGTGTGGTATTTCCTTTAAATAAGAACTAGTATTATTCTCGTAATCCATTTTGCAGCAGTAATATTTAATTCCATTTGTTAGTATTAAATAATCTACTCTTAACGTATAATTATATCTTGCAATCTGATTAAACGTATCTTGTGTAACCCCCACATGAGGAGCCTTACACTCCACAATAACTTTTGGACTTCCATCGGTATTATAAAGTACAATATCAGCCCTTGTTTTCTTACTATTATACTTTATCATCTTCTCTACACCCATCAAACCAAAAGGGTATTTTTTCTCTGAATTTAAATAGTGAATAAAATTTTGTCTAACCCATTCTTCATCAGTTAATAGAAAAAATTTTTTTCTTACCACATCAAAAACTTGTATATTTCCACGAACTAATTTAATTTTGAGGTCTGCGATTGGAAGATTTAATTTAGGGAAATCCATAAAGCAAAATAAGTGAATTATAAAGAAATAAAATCATCAATAAGAAATAAAAATCCAGAACCCGTTTATTTTTTAATGGGAGATGAGCCTTATTATATTGACCTATTGTCTGATGAATTTTCAAAAAATCTACTTAGTATGGAAGAGCAAGAATTCAACAAAGTAACACTTTATGGAAAAGAGATTACAGTAGATCAAATAATATCAGAAGCAAAACAATTTCCTATAGGATCCGAGAAAAGACTAATCATTATCAAAGAAGCCCAACATGTAAAAAATATTGAAGCTTTAGATGCATATCTAAATAACCCTCAGCCAAGTAGCGTTATTGTTATTTCGTACAAAGGAAAATCAATTGATAAGCGTAAAAAGTTTGGCAAGAATCTAGCTAAAAAATGTATTGTTTTTGAGAGCAAGAGACTTTATGAAAATAAAATTCCTTCTTGGATAATAGAATACGTAACTAAAAAAGGCTTTTCAATTGATAATAGTTCCACTGCTATACTCGCTGAATACCTTGGGGCTGATTTGGCAAAAATTACTAATGAATTAGACAAATTAATGCTGACAATATCAAAGGAAAATAAAATAACAACTGAACTCATAGAATATCACATAGGAATCAGTAAGAATTACAATGTATTTGAATTGCAAAATGCCTTAGGTGATAAAAACATCGTTAAAGCAAATAGAATTATTAAGCATTTTGCTGCAAATCCAAAAGATCATCATATTGTACCTATTATCACCTCATTATTCTCTTATTTCCAAAAAATAATGATTTATCATTTTTTAAATGATAAAAACCCACAATCAGCTAGTATTGCATTAAAAGTTAATCCGTTTTTTATTAACCAATATAAAAATGCCTCAAAAAACTATACTACAAAACAACTATTTAATATCTTTGAATATCTTAAAAATTATGACCTAAGAAGCAAGGGAATAAATAATAAAAGCACCAGTCAAAATGGCTTATTAAAAGAACTTATCTTCAAAATTCTACATGCTTAATTTTACCATCATTAATTAATTATATTTGCTACCAATTTTTATAATATGAGAAAAGTACTTTTATTATTTGCAGTGGTATTTACACACACCTTATTTGCTCAGGCTGACCTAAATACAGGAACAATCCGAGGATTTGTATATGAGAAAGAAAGTGGAGAACCTGTAATTTTTTGCAATGTTTTTCTAAAAGGAACAATAATTGGAGCACCTACTGATATTAACGGGATGTATAACATTCCAAAAGTAAAAGAGGGAACCTATACATTAGTAGCTACTTATATTGGATATGATACTACTGAAGTAAGAATCTTAATTAATTCTGGAAAAATTCTAACTCAGAATCTCGAAATCACTGAATCTAGTATTAAGTTAAATGAAGTTAAAATATCTGCAGAAAGAGCAGAAATGAAAACAGAAGTGAAAGCTGCTGCAATTAAGATATCAAAAAAAGATCTTAAAATGATACCTACAATAGGTGGAGAGCCTGATTTAGCACAATATATGCAGATTATTCCTGGAGTAGTATTTACAGGAGATCAAGGCGGACAACTTTATATTAGAGGAGGATCTCCGATTCAAAATAAGGTATTAATGGATGGCATGACTATATATAGCCCATTCCATTCTATTGGTTTATTTTCAGTATTTGACACAGATATTATTAGAAATACAGATGTATATACAGGAGGATTTAGTGCTGAATATGGCGGTAGAGTATCATCAATTATGGATATTAAAACAATTGATGGTAATAAAAAAGAAATTGGAGGTAGATTGTCAGGAAATACATTTGGCTCAAAACTTTTTATTGAAGGTCCTTTAAGTAAATCAGGAAATACATCTTTTATATTTTCTGGAAAAACCTCTTATTTAGATAAAAGTTCAGACTTATTTTATAAATATCCAACTCTTTACTTTGATAAAAAAGGCTTACCATACTCATATACAGATATTTACGGTAAGTTTTCTTCTAAAGGTAATAACGGATCAAAAGTTAGTCTATTTGGATTTAACTTTGAAGATAATGTAAATTATAAAGGAATCACTGATCTTAACTGGGGTTCAAAAGGAGTTGGATCTGAATTTGTTCTTATTCCAAGTGGTTCTCCAGTTCTTATTGAAGGTAATATTGCATATTCTTCATACAATACGTCACTAGAAGAGTTTAATGAGCAAAATGATTCAAGGATAAGAATAAGTGGAATTAATGGGTTTGATATGGGATTTGACTTTACTTACTTCCAACCAAAAGGAAAAATAAAATATGGATTTGATGTTCATGGCTTCTCAACTAATTATTTAACCTTCAATTCGGTTAACCAGGAAGTTACTGACAAGCAAAGCACGTCTGAATTCTCTGCCTATGCAAACTATCAATACCGAACAACAAGGTGGATTCTTGAACCAGGTTTCAGACTACAAAGATATACGCTAGGTCTTTCTCCTGAACCAAGGTTAGGTTTAAAATATATTGCATCGGATAAAATGCGATTTAAACTCTCTGCAGGACTGTATTCACAAAATATCTTAAGTACTACTTCTGATAAAGATGTTGTAAGTTTATTTACTGGAATCATATCATCACCTGAAGACATTCCAGATGACGCAAATGGAGATCCTTATAAACAGAAGTTTCAAAAAGCAAGGCACCTAATTTCAGGCATTGAATATGATGTTAGTAATTCAATTGATTTCCAAATAGAAGGATATATTAAAGATTTTAATCAATTAACTAATATAAATCGAAATATGACTTCTAATACAGACGAGCAATTTATTATTGAAAGCGGTATTGCAAAAGGAATAGATTTTCTTCTAAAATATAAAAAACCGAAATTATATGTTTGGGCTGTTTACTCTTTAGGAATGATTACAAGAACTGATGGAGAAAACACATACCAACCTCACTTTGACAGAAGACACAATGTAAATCTTGTAACTTCATACAAATTTGGAAGAAATGAAAGTTGGAAAGCTGATATAAGATGGAACCTTGGATCTGGATTTCCATTTACACAAACACAAGGCTTTTATGAAAACTTAACATTCTCTGATGGGATAAGTACTGATTACACTACTATAAACGGAGAATTAGAAATTGAATATGCAGAGCTGAACAAAGGTCGACTTCCTTACTATCACAGACTTGACGCATCTATTTCAAAAAGATTCAAATTAAGAAACAAAATAGAAATGGAAATAAATACTTCTATTACTAATACTTATAACAGAGAAAATATTTTTTATTTTAATAGAGTTGAAGGAGAAAGAGTTAATCAACTTCCTATAATGCCAAGTATTGGAGCGAGTATTACATTTTAACGAAAAAATTACTTTTTAGAAAATTTTAATAATTATTTTCTGAACTAAAGAATAATAACTTACAAATAGTATTTTTGCAGAATAAACTACTAAAAACCTTGAGTAAATCGTCAACAAAATATATTTTCGTAACTGGTGGTGTTTCATCATCACTTGGAAAGGGAATAATTTCTGCATCATTAGGAAAACTTCTAAAATCTAGAGGCTACTCTGTTACAATTCAGAAACTTGATCCTTATATAAATGTTGATCCTGGAACAATGAATCCTTATGAGCATGGAGAATGTTTTGTTACTGATGATGGAGCAGAAACAGATCTAGACTTGGGGCATTATGAGAGGTTTTTAAATCATGGAACATCACAAGCTAATAATGTTACAACAGGAAGAATCTATCAAACAGTAATACAAAAAGAACGCAAAGGAGATTATTTAGGAAAAACGGTGCAAATTATACCTCATATTACTGATGAAATTAAAAGAAGAATACAGCTCTTAGGTGATACAGACCAATTTAATTTTGTAATAACTGAAATTGGCGGTACCGTTGGAGATATTGAGGCACTTCCATATATTGAAGCTGTTCGTCAATTAAAGTGGGAACTTAGTAAAAATGCTCTTTTTATACACTTAACACTAGTTCCTTACTTAGCAGCTGCAGCCGAACTTAAAACAAAACCTACTCAACATTCTGTAAAAACCTTACTTGAAGCAGGAATCCAACCTGACATACTAGTCTGCAGAACTGAACGTCATCTGAATTCATCGATAAGAAAAAAAGTAGCTAGATTCTGTAATGTTGAACAGGAAGCTGTTATAGAATCAATGGACGCTTCAACCATTTATGAAGTACCACTATTAATGCAAAAAGAAGGACTTGACAAGGTGGTATTAAGAAAATTAGGACTAACTAACAACAAGAAAGTAGAGCTTGGAAAATGGAATAAATTCTTAAATGGATTACAAAATCCTAAACAAGAAATCACAATTGGTTTAGTAGGTAAATATGTTGAACTGCAAGATGCTTATAAGTCAATATCTGAATCAATAATACACGCAGGAGCAGAAAAAAGTTGCAAAGTAAATGTTAAATGGATGCATGCTGAAGAAATAAATAACAACAATGTGACTAATAAATTAAAAAATTTAAAAGGAGTTATAGTAGCACCTGGCTTTGGCGACAGAGGAATGGATGGGAAAATAGCAACCATCAAACACCTAAGAGAAAGCAATATTCCATTCTTTGGCATCTGCTTAGGAATGCAATCTGCAGTAATAGAATTTGCAAGAAATATATTGTCACTAGAAGATGCAAACTCAACAGAAATGAATCCAAAGACGTCTTCTCCAGTTATCGATCTAATAGAAGAACAAAAAAAAGTCACTAAAAAAGGAGGCACAATGCGTTTAGGTTCTTATAACTGTCACTTGTTAGAGGGATCAAATGCATACAATGCATATAAAAAATTTGAGATTTCTGAAAGACATAGGCATAGATACGAATTTAATAATAGTTATAAAAAAGCATTAGAACAGGCTGGTTTTATTGCAACGGGTATTAACAAAGAAAACAATCTAGTTGAGATAGTTGAAATACCAAACCATCCCTGGTTTGTTGGCGTACAATTTCATCCTGAATACAAAAGCACCGTTGCAAGTCCTCATCCATTATTCTGTGGATTTATCGAAGCTTGTATGAAATAATAAATAAATAAAATGAAGCAATACGATAAAAATTCATTAATTGGCTTTGCGTTAATGGCAATCATTCTGATTGTATTTAATACTTTCTTTTTCCCTGACCCTTTAGTGGAAGAAAATAATCCTATTCCTTTAACTGAAAATACTGCTTCAATAATAGAAAAAAAAGACACTGAAATCATCACTCCAACAAGTACTGCCATTAATAATTCAGCTATTAGTGAAGAATTAAAATTAACATATGGTGTATTTGCAAGCAATGCTACGGGTAAAGAAGAATATGAAGTTCTTGAAAATGACAAAATCAAAATAATAATTTCAAATAAAGGAGGAAGAATTACATCAGTAATTTTAAAAGAATACCAGACGTACGACTCACTTCCTTTAGAACTTTTTGATGCAGATTCATCAAGATTTAATTTACAATTTACTACAGGAAAAACTATAAATACTGCTAACTTATATTTTGAAGCAGAGAAGTATAGTAACTCAGTAAGCATGAAGCTTAAGGCTGATAATAACCATTATGTAGAATATGTATACTCTATATCTTCTAATGATTATTTAGTTGATTTTAATATCAATATGATAGGTATGGAGGATCTTATTCCAACTTCAGTGAATTACATGAATCTAGAGTGGCATATGAAAACTCCACAAACTGAAAAGAGTAAAAGTAACCAAGACATGTATACAGGAATCTATTATCAGCAAAAATCAAATAATGAAGTAGATTACCTAAGTTTAACTTCTTCTGACGAAGAAGAGGTAAATGCAAAACTAAATTGGGTGTCTTTCAAACAACAATTCTTTAGTGCGATTTTTATTTCTGAAAATGGTTTTAATAAACCAACAAGTTTAGTCTCAAATAAAAATGAAAATTCAAAATACATCAAAGATTTATCAGCTAAATTTGAGTTACCTTATAATCACAGAAGAGATGAACAGTTAAATTATAAATTCTTCTTTGGACCTAATCACTATAAAACACTAGAGCTATATAATTCAGGATTTGAAGAATTAATACCATTGGGCTGGGGAATTTTTGGCTGGGTAAATCAATATATTATTATAAACATATTTGATTTTCTAAGCAAATACATGAATAATTATGGTTTAATTATTTTGATACTTACAGTTATCATAAAACTAGCTCTCTCACCTTTTACATATAAGGCTTATTTATCTCAAGCTAAAATGAAAGTATTAAAACCTGAGATCGATAAACTTAATGAGAAAAATAAAGGAAAAGATCCCATGAAGATCCAACAAGAAACAATGAATGTTTATAGAAAAGCTGGTGTAAATCCTATGGGAGGCTGTCTTCCTATGCTATTTCAATTTCCTATATTAATAGCTATGTTCCGTTTCTTTCCAGCATCTATCGAATTAAGACAAGAGAGTTTTCTTTGGGCAGACGATCTATCTGCCTATGACTCTATTTATAACTTAGGATTTGAAATACCTTTCTATGGAGATCATATTAGTCTATTTACCTTACTTATGACTATCTCAACCTTATTGTATACAAGAATGAATTCCTCAATGGCAACAGGACAAATGGCGCAAATGAAATGGATGATGTACCTAATGCCAATCATGTTCCTAGGATTCTTCAATAATTATGCTGCAGGCCTTTCATATTATTATTTTCTAGCAAATATGTTTACTTTCGGACAGCAATACTTCATGAAAAAATTCATTGATGAGGATGCTATCTTATCACAATTAGAAGAAAATAAAAAGAAACCAAGAAAGAAATCTAAATTTCAAAAGAAATTAGAAGAGATGCAAAGAAAACAAGAGGAAAAAATGAGAAAAAGAAGTAAATAATTAGATTATCTTTTTTAAAAATAGCTCCATACCTCTTTGCTTATCCTCATCTAAAATATATGATATTTTATGATTGAGATACTCTCGAGAGCGTGTATAATATGTATAATTATCGCTCTCACTTAAAATTGCTTTATTAATATTTTTTAAACCATATTTCAAAGCAATATTAAAATCTTCAATAAACCGATCTGGCAGTTTTTTAATTGTCACCCAACAAGCAAATACAAAAGGCAATCCTGTCATTTCCTTCCAAATCTCTGATAAATCATAGATATATTTATATTTATTATTTAAATCAAAGGCTCTATCTCCAATTACTAAGGCTGCATTTTTGTCTTGAATTGTATTTTCAAAGCCAAACTCTGCTTTTACTAATTCAGGATTTAAATTCCAATATTCTTTTAATAATAATTTCAACAAAAATACTGAAGTACGTGATTGGTAATCCAAAGCAATTTTCTTTACCTCATTAATTGGTACATCCGAATAAAGACAAACTGTATCAACAGCACCATCAGCTCCAATACAATAATTTGAAATAATATTATAATATTTTAATTTTGGAATAACAGTTACAGGTACTAAAGCAATATCAACTTCAGCACTTATTAATTTATCAGCACAAAGTGCAGGATAATCTAATTGTAAATGCATTAAATTTATCAATTTACTTTTTTTCAGACCATATATAAATGGAAGAGAATTTAAGTATGAAACTGCTGAAATTTTATACATTACCATAAAGGTGGTATTGAAAGGTAAATTAAATAAATCATATACAAACTAACAAATAGCTTTAATGCAGTTCCTGCTATAAAACCGGCTAATGAACCCAAAGCAATTTTAAAAGCTTTATTTATATCAGAGTCCTCAATCTTTGCCCCAATAAAAGCACCAATAAAAGGACCTATAATTAGTCCTATAGCAGGTAAAAAAAGAAATCCTACAATTAATCCTATAATTGATCCATTAATTGCTTTTTTACTACCTCCAAACTTTTTCACCCCGTACACTTGTATCCAAAAATCAAATATTGTAACGACAATTACAACTACAGCCATTAACCATAAATATTTCATGTCAGAAATAGGATACAAATAAAAATGCGATAATAAAAGTGCTCCATAAGAAATTGGAAGCCCAGGAACTGCAGGTATAAAACTTCCTATTACTCCTGTAATAAGCAAAAGCATTACGATAATAAAAATTATAATTTCCATATATCAAAAGTAGTAAAAAAGCAAAAAAAATAACGAATGTAAATCTTATTTAAAATGATTAAATTTGCCACAAAATTAAAGATACTAAAATGAATCTAACACCATTAAATGCTGTAACACCTATTGATGGCAGATATATTAGCAAAACTTCAAGTTTACAAGAGTACTTTTCTGAAGCTGCTTTAATCAAATTTAGAGTTCAAGTTGAAATTGAATATTTTATTGCTCTTTGTAATAGTTCTATCTTACAATTGAACCATTTTCCAACAAATAAATTCTCAAATTTAAGAGATTTATATCTTAAATTTACAAATAAAGATGCTCAAAGAGTTAAAGATATTGAGAATGTAACCAATCATGATGTTAAAGCTGTCGAGTATTATATAAAAGAAGAGTTTGATAAATTAGGTCTTGATGAATTTAAAGAGTTTATCCATTTCGGCTTAACATCACAGGACATAAATAATACTGCCGTTCCTTTCTCAATCAAACAAGCAGTTGAAAATATTTATTTGCCTAATTTATTTCATGTGGTTAACTTATTAAAAGTAAGAGCACAAGAATGGCAAGATATTGCCTTACTTGCTAGAACTCATGGACAAGCCGCTTCGCCAACTAGAATGGGAAAGGAGATTCAAGTTTTTATCGAAAGAATTGAAAAGCAGATAGAATTATTAAAAACAATTCCATTTAGCGCAAAATTTAGTGGTGCAACTGGTAATTTTAATGCGCACCATGTTGCCTTCCCAGAGATTGAATGGAAGAGCTTTGCTGATAACTTTACAAAAAATGCTCTTGATTTAGAAAGACAGCAAACTACTACACAAATTGAACATTACGATAATTTAGCTGCACTTATGGATAATATTAGTAGAGTAAATACTATACTTATTGATTTCTCAAGAGATGTTTGGACATATATTTCTATGGATTACTTTAAACAACAAATAAAGAAAGGAGAAGTTGGTTCTTCAGCAATGCCACATAAAGTAAATCCTATTGATTTTGAAAATGCGGAAGGAAACTTAGGTATGGCAAATGCAGTGTTTGGTTTTTTAGCGAGTAAACTACCCATTTCTCGACTACAAAGAGACTTAACTGATAGCACTGTTTTAAGGAATATTGGTGTGCCTTTTGCGCACACGCTTATTGCTTTAGCATCTTTAAATAAAGGAATTAATAAGCTAGTGATAAATGAAGCTAATATTTCTGCTGATTTAGAAAAGAATTGGGCAGTAGTCGCTGAAGCTATTCAAACTATTCTAAGAAGAGAAGGATATCCAAATCCGTATGAAGCATTAAAAGAACTTACTAGAACAAACAGTATTATTAATTCAGAGAGCATATCTGCTTTCATTGACACTCTAAATGTAAGTAATACAGTAAAAAAAAGGTTAAAAGAAATATCGCCTAGCAATTATACCGGCATATAAAATATATAGACTCTCGCCTAATTTTATTAAAATCTCAGCTTATTCTTTTCTAAATAATCTTTCCAATTCCAAAGAAAATGGTTTAATAGATTTTTTAATTCATTAAAGAAAATTGGATTTGGAACATTCTTCTTTTTAAATAAGTCACCTTGAAAATTATTAATATTATACTTATCAAAGATTGCATGAGCCATAGCATTTATTGGGTACTCATGTTCAGCTAATAAATCCTTAAAATAATTTTCATAATCTAAGAATCTTTCAATTGCTAGATGCTGATCTGTAGTTTCTAAGTCCTTATAAATTTCATCCAAAATTAATGCTCTAAGTTTCGTGACCTCTTCATCTTCAAAGTAAAGATCCAAAATCTTTATATTACCTAAGAAAACAACATTTAAGAACCAATCAATATCTGTATCTTTTAATTCTGGATTACTTTCAAGGTTATTATTATTATTGATAAAATCCTTTATTTCTATAAAACCCTCTGAAACCACCTTTTTTAATAAAGCAACAAAAATTGAGGCTGTTGTTTCTGGTTTAACTTTCTTTTTCTTTGATAGTAATCCAAAAAATTTAATCATCTTTACTGTAATTTAAAATTCTCAATTGCATAACCCTTTATCTGCTCTCCAATTGCTAAACAAGCAGTAGCGGCTGGAGAAGGAGCATTTAATACATGTAAATTATTTTTACTTTTTACAATCTTAAAATCATCAATTACTTGACCATCAATTCCAAGAGCCATTGCTCTAACTCCACTTCTACCCTTAACAATTTCATTCTTTTTCAGAGATGGTAACATCTTTTGTAATTCCTTCAAAAATAAGGTTTTTGAGAAAGCTCTTTTATACTCATTTAGTCCAAATTTCAAATGATTTATGAACAATTTTCTTGTACCCTTAAATGCTAAAGCTTGATATGCGTCTCTAAAGTTAAAATCTGTTTTATTATACCCTTCTCTTTTAAATGTAAAAACTGCATTCGGACCACACTCAACATCACCATTTGTTAATCTAGTAAAATGAACTCCCAAAAAAGGGAATTCAGGATTAGGAACAGGATATACCAGATTATTAATCTTAGCTTTTGCATGTTCATTAAGTTTGTAGTAATCTCCTCTAAATCCAACAATTTGCATATCTAAATTAAGCTGATCTTTTACAGCTAACCTATCAGAAAACAAACCACCACAAAAAATTATATGCTTTGCATTAAAAACTCCTTTTGAGGTATAAATATCAGGATTATTAAAATCATGCACATTACAATTAGTAATAATATCACTATTATTATTGATTGATTTTACTTTATCAGCAAATTTATTAGTTAATGCTTTATAATCAATGATACCTGATTGAGGAACCCAAAGAGCTTTCATGCCGTCAATATTTGGCTCTATTTTTTTGAACTCTTCAGGATTAAGTAATTTTAACCCATCAAGCCCATTTTTTTCGCCATTAATTTTAAGTTCTTTAAGACGCTTGACTTCTGCACTATTTACTGCAACAACAATCTTTCCACAAATATCAAAATCAATATTATTTTCTTTTGCAAAATGAACTAAGAGCTTCCTCCCTTCAACACAATTATCAGCACGAAAAGAACCTGGTTTATAATACAATCCAGAATGAATAACTCCTGAATTTCTTCCTGTTTGATGAAATGCAAGTTCGTTCTCTTTCTCAAAAACTACTAAATCTAATTCTGGAAAAGTAGATTGTAACTGAAAAGCAGTAGCAAGTCCTACTATTCCTCCTCCAACAATTGCTATATCAAATTTTTTATTTTTCACAAAGCAAAAGTAAGGATTAGATATTGTTTATATTACTTTCTTGAATTGTATTCTGTTAAAAAGTATAAAACCTATTACAAAAAACATGATTACTACCCACAATGCCATTTGCTGACTATAAATTGATGTCACAATACTAAAAAGTAAGGGTCCTAAGAATGATGTTGCTTTGCCAGTTAGTGCAAAAAAACCAAAAAATTCATTTTTCTTAGCATTAGGTGTAAGTTGAGCCATAAGTGATCTACTACATGATTGATTTGGCCCAACCATCAAACCAATTAGCACTCCTGCCACCCAAAATATTTCTTTCTTAAAAGAAGAATACGGCGCTAAAAATGCCAATAAATTAGAAAAAATAAGAATCAATAGAGATATATTTATTATTTTTTTATATCCTATTTTGTCCTCAAGATAACCAAAAAAAAATGAACCAATACCTGCTGCTAGATTCAAAACAATTCCTAATTTCATTACTTCACTAAAAGTAAAACCTAAAGTTCCAACCGCATAAATTCCCCCAAGTGCAAATATTGTAACTAAACCGTCATTAAAAAATAATCTTGCAATAAGAAACTGATAAACTGTTTTGTAGCTGGAAATTGTTCTAAAGGTTTTTCTAATTGTAGAAAATGAATTAAAAAAATGATATTTAGTAAATGTTTCTTTTTTATTATCTTTTACAAACAAAATTGCAGGAATAGAAAAAATAAAAAACCATACACCTACTAATATATTGATTCTTCTTATCCCTAATGAATCAAGGTTAGGAAACAGAAAAATAGATAAGAACAAAGCTATTAATCCACCAACAAAACCAAGTCCCCATGCAAAGCCAGAAATACTTCCGCTATTACTAGAATTAGATAAATCAGGTAAATAAGAATTACAAAAAACTGTACCTATTTCAAAAGAAACATTTGCAATAACAAATAAAGTTAAAGCTAATAGAGTATCTCCCTCTTCTGGAAAATAAAGTAGAATAGAGAAAACTGAAGCAATCCATGTAAATAAAATGAAAAAAAATTTTCTATATCCTGAACTATCAGCAATTGCACCTAGAACAGGAGAAATAATAGCAACAATTACTGCTGTGAGAGCAATAGAATTTGCCCACATAATTGTACCAATCTGTTCATTTTCAGCTATTACTTTAGTAAAAAATCCACTGTAAATAAATGTAACAATTATGGTAGTGAATGGCTGATTTGCAAAATCATATAACGACCATGAAAATACTTCTTTTCTATTTTTTAATTTTAGTAAATTCATATAGTCAATAATACATAATTTATTTCAGATATCTAATTCATATTATACTCTTAAAAATCATACATTTGTATTGTAAAAAAATAACACATGAACTTAGAAGGAATAATAAACATAGCTGGAAAATCTGGACTTTACAAAGTAATCTCTCAAGCAAAAAACTCTGTAATTGTTGAATCATTAACTGATCAAAAAAGATTACCATTATATTCAAATAATGAAGCAAATATGCTTGAAGAAATTGGCATTTACACATATGATGACACAAAACCATTATCTGAAATTTTTGATAAAATAGCAAAAAAAGAGAATTATAAGGAGGCCATTTCTCATAAATCATCAAAAAATGAATTAGAAATATATTTTAGAGAAATTCTTACAGACTATGATGAGGAAAGAGTTTATATTTCTGATATAAAGAAGGTAATTCAATGGTATAACACTATGCAAAAAATTGGATTAATTAAATTACCAAAAAAAGAAAAAAAGAAAAAAATCATAAAAGAAACTAATAATAAATAATGGAAACCAAAATAATAATACCAACTAGACCAAGTAGAAGATTTGTTCCAGAAAATATTATAATCGATTCTTGGGATAAAATAAAATATTTATTTGAAAATTTAGTTGATAGAGAATTATCTTCAGTTGAAGATTTAGAGAAATGGATGCTTGACCGTTCCGAGCTAGAGGCTGTTCTTGAAGAAGATATGGCTTGGAGATATATTAAAATGAATATAGACACCACTGATAAAGATCTTGCCAAGAGTTTTCATTTTTGGATTAAAGAGATCTCTCCAAACACAGCTCCATATTCTCATAAGTTGAATGTCAAATTATTTAAAAGTAAATATGTAACAAAATTAGATAAAGAAAAATATCGAATATATCTGAGAAGCGTAAAAAAACAAATTAAGATCTTCCGTAAAGAAAATATTGCTTTATTTACTGAAATGGAAGTTAAGCAACAAGAGTATGGCTCTATTGCAGCAAAGATGAGTATTGAAGTTGATGGTAAAAAGCTAACGATGCAACAAGCAGCTGAATTATTGAAAAATACTGATCGATCTAAAAGGGAGGAGATTTACAACAAGATTAGCTCAAGAAGATTAGAAGATGAGAAAGCTTTGGATAATTTATTTGATAAATTAATTAGTTTAAGGCAACAAATTGCTAAAAATGCTGGATTTGATAATTATCGTGATTATATGTTTTCTGCAATGGGTCGTTTTGATTACACCCCAAAAGATTGTTTTAATTTTCATGATGCTATTTCCAAAGAAATTGTTCCAATTATTTCTTCTTTTGAACAAAAAAGAAAAGATAAACTTGGGTATGATAGTTATAAAGCATGGGACACTTCTGTTGATGTTGATGGATTATCACCCTTAAAACCTTTTAAAGGAGGAAAACAATTAACTGATCTATCTATTGAATGTTTTAATAGACTTAGACCATATTTTGGAGAATGTCTTGCAACCATGAAAGCTATGAAGCATTTAGATTTAGAATCTAAAACTGGTAAAGCCCCAGGTGGATTTATGTATCCTTTATATGAAATTGGAGTGCCTTTCATTTATATGAATGCTGTTGGCTCTCAAAGAGACTTAGTTACAATGGTTCATGAAGGAGGCCATGCAGTTCACTCTTTCTTAAGCAGGGATTTATCTCTTACTGAATTCAAATCTACTCCTTCTGAAGTTGCGGAATTAGCTTCAATGTCAATGGAACTTTTTTCAATGGATCATTGGAATATCTTTTACTCTGATGATAATGAACTAAAAAGAGCAAAACTAAATCAATTACAAAAATCTTTAGAAACCCTGCCTTGGGTGGCTGCAATTGATAAATTCCAACATTGGATTTATACAAATAGGCATACTGCTCAGCAGAGGAAAGAAAAATGGTTGGAAATTGATGCTGAACTTGGGAACCAAATAATAGATTGGAATGGACAAGAAAATACTCATGCTAATTTATGGCAAAAACAATTACATTTATACGAAGTGCCTTTCTACTATATTGAATATGGGATGGCACAATTAGGTGCAATTGCAATGTGGCGTTCTTATAAAAAAATAGGTGAACAAGCATTAGACAACTACATGTCTGCACTAAAATTAGGTTACACAAAATCTATTAGTGAAATTTATCAAGCAGCAGGAATTAAGTTTGATTTCTCAGCGACATATGTAAAAGAACTAGCTGACTTTATTAAAGATGAATTACAAAAACTCAATTAAATATTACTAACTTTTTCTAATAATACAAGCAGATTAAAATTTAATTTTAAAGCTAAATTTAAAAAAAAACGTATTATTAATTTCTTTTTTTAGCCTTAACTCTAATACAAACATCTAATTTTACAAATATAAAAAGCCCTAATTCAATAAAATTAGGGCTTTCTCTATAGGGCGGCAACTACCTACTCTTCCAGATATCACTCTAGTACCATCGGCACAACTAGGCTTAACTTCTCTGTTCGA
>MDSW01039022.1_pt1 | contig 15649 bp, 9 predicted proteins | sample 811171 | NCBI WGS metagenome assembly MDSW01 (sample SAMN05326641, study PRJNA326480) | marine metagenome | isolation source: seawater | place: Atlantic Ocean: North West | collected 2012
ACAGACGCTCTGACACGGACGTTCTCGTCATCCATGACACAAACGTATATTTGTCGATGACTCACCTGGCTTTGATGAATGCACGTATGCGACCTTACGAACTGGCAGTCGCGCGCGTACGTCCAGAAAGTGTCCCTGGTCGTCATCGACGAGATTCACCTCCTCGGCGCGGACCGCGGGCCGATCCTCGAGGTGATCGTCTCGCGCATGCGGTACATCTCCGCGCGGACGAAGCAGCCTGTGAGGATCGTCGGTCTGTCCACCGCGCTCGCGAACGCGCGCGATTTAGGCGACTGGCTCGGGATCGAAGACGAAGGCCTCTTCAACTTCCGTCCGTCCGTGCGGCCGGTGCCGCTTGAGTGCCACATCCAAGGCTTCCCGGGTAAGTTTTACTGCCCGCGGATGATGACGATGAACAAGCCGACGTACGCGGCGATTCGCACGCACTCGCCGGAGAAACCGACGCTCGTGTTCGTGTCGTCGCGCCGACAGACGCGCCTCACCGCGATGGATTTGATCGCGTACGCCGCCGCGGACGAGCGACCGGAGGGTTTCGTGCACATGTCCGCGAACGAGCTCGCGGGCGTCGTTCGCAGGGCGAGAGATCCCGCGCTGAAGCACTGTTTGCAGTTCGGCATCGGCATTCACCACGCCGGATTATCCCCGGAGGACAGGGCGATTTGCGAGGAGCTCTTCGCGGAGTGTAAGATTCAAGTGCTCGTGTGCACGTCCACGCTCGCGTGGGGGGTGAACCTGCCCGCGCACCTGTGCATCATCAAAGGCACGGAGTTTTACGACGGCAAGAGTCGAAGGTACGTCGACTTCCCGATCACGGACGTGCTTCAGATGATGGGCAGAGCCGGGCGGCCGCAGTTCGACAAGAGCGGCTGTTGCGTCATCATGGTGCACGAGCCGAAGAAGGCGTTTTATAAAAAGTTCCTGTACGAACCGTTCCCCGTGGAGTCGTCGCTGGCGGACAACCTCCCGGACCACTTCAACGCAGAGGTCGTCGCGGGGACGATACGCTCGAAGCAAGACGCGGTGGACTACCTCACGTGGACGTATTTTTTCCGTCGTCTGGTGCAGAACCCGTCGTATTACGACTGCGAAGGCGTCGAGCACGCGGAACTCAACGCGTTCTTATCGAGGCTCGTCGAGAACGCGCTCGTGATGCTCGAAGACGCGCGGTGCGTCGAGATCGGCGAGGACGACTCCGTGGCGCCGCTTCTGCTCGGTCGCATCGCGTCGTATTACTACCTCCAGCACCCGTCCGTGGCGTTGTTCGCGTCGAGCTTGAGCCACGCGAACACGGTGGAGCAACTCTTAAAGACGCTCTGCGGCGTCGCGGAGTACGACGAGCTCCCGGTGAGGCACAACGAAGACAAAGTCAACGCGGAGCTCGCGATCAGGGTGAAAGAAGCCGGCGGGTTCGCCGTCGACGCGCGGCTCGCGGACGATCCGCACACGAAGGCGAACCTTTTGTTCCAAGCGCACTTCCTTCGCGTGCCGCTGCCGATGAGCGACTACGTCACGGACACCAAGTCGGTGCTCGACCAGGCGATTCGAATCATTCAGGCGATCATCGACGTCGCGTCGGACGCGGGGTGGCTGCACACCGCGCTCAACGCGATGCGTCTGATGCAGATGGTCATGCAAGGGAGGTTCCTCACGGACTCGCCACTCACGACGCTGCCGCACGTGGACGCGGAGGTCGCGGGGAAGCTTCGTCGGGGGGGGGTGAAGTCTCTGCCGCAGTTCGTGACGCGCGCGATCAAGGACCGCGCGGGCGCGAAGAAGGCGCTGTGCGCCGCCGGTTTGAGCGGCAGAACCGCGGAGGAGACCACGAACGTCGCGGCTCGGTATCCGTCCGTGATGATGCGCGCGTCGTCTGTGAAAACTTCGCGCGCCAGCGCCGGCGGCGGAAAAGCGGACGAAGGCGTCGTCGAGGTGCACTTGAAGCGTTTACACGCGAGGGGCGGTAAAGACGGCGGAAACGGCGGCGGCGGTCGGTCCTCCGCGCCCAGGGCGGTGTGTCCGCTGTTCCCGAAGCTCAAAGAGGAAGGATGGTGGCTCGTCTTGGGCGATCGAATCAGCGGCGAGCTCCTCGCGTTGCGACGCGTCGGGTTCGGCGGCGCGGCGAGCGCGAAGCTGACATACGCGGCCCCGGACGCGCCGATCGGCGGAGGTCGCGGCCCCGAGCTCGACCTCGTCGTGCACCTCGTGTCGGACTGTTACGTGGGGATGGATCAAGATCTCGGGGTGTCCGAAGGTCTCCCCGCCTCGATCGACGCGGAGGAGGACGGCGACTCGAGCGACGACGACGGGTTTTGGTTACCGGCCGCCGCCGTCGCGGAGAGGATGAAAGCGGCGTCCGAGACGGCGCGTCGGCTCGCGTCCGAGTCCGAGTCCGAGTCCGAGTCCGAGGACGACGAGGCGTTTTGGGAGGACGAGACGCCGACGGAGGAGGTCGCGGCCGCCGCGGTGGATCAGGACGCGTTCTTCTGGGAGGGCGAGGGCGCGTATCTCGCCGCGCGCGGCGACGGGGAGAAAAAAACCTAAAAAACCAAAACCCACCGCGCCGCCGCCGGGAAGGGCGACGAGGAAGAATTCTGGTTCGACGCGACGACGCGGGAGGCGTCATTTCGCTCGTTCGCTCGTTCGCTCGTTCACGACAAGACAAGGTAGCTTAGCATAGAGTGAACGAACGCACACGCACACACAGGGCAGGGTTTCATCAATACGCCACGTCGTCGTCGTCGTCGTCGTCGTCGTCCCACGTCGCCGCCGGCTTTTGCTTTTCCCCGCGAGCGGCGTCCGGCGCGGCGTTTCTCTCTTCAATCTCCAACAGCTGCTCGAGCGCGTTGCGCGCGTTCGCGGGCAACGCGTCGACGTCGCGCACCTCCGCGTCGACGGGCGCGTCGTCGCCAGCCTTGAATCCGGGACCAGAAGCGGCGGGACCGCCCCAGTACTTGTTCCACGGCTTCGCCGGGCGCCACGTCGTCCCCGTCTCGAGAAAGCACAGCGCCATCAAATCGTCCTCGAGGAAATAGTCGTCGCGGTCGTCGACGAACAGCCGGACGCCCTTCTTATCGGCCGGCGTGCTGTGCCCGCCCGCGTAGCGATTGTCCTGGACCTTGCCCTTCTTGAATCCGATCTCGGTCTGGTCCGGCTCGCGCTTCATCATGCACACGGTGAGCATCTGCACGGGCTCGTTCGTCCCGGGCTTGGTCTCCTTGTCGAGCGACCACGCGGTTTCCGACGCGACGATCAGCGGTTTTTTGCACCCGTGCTTATCCTCGCACTTCCAAAACGTCCTCCGCAGGTTGTCGATCTCGCCGCGCACTTTGACACTCACGTCCGCGTCCGTCACCTTCACGTCGATGTCCTCCGCGTAGATCCAGAACGGCAGCTCAAACTCCATGACGACGTCTTCGTCGCTCTCGTGAAGCGAGTACGGCGCCTTCAGACACCGCGCGCCGTCGGGGTCGCCCTCGAACAACCGCCTCCAGTGCTTCCCCGGCTCCGCTTTCGTGAGCGTGATGGTCATCCGTCGCTTGTCTTTTGATACCACGGAGTCCACCGGGGCGTTGACGTCCATGCGGTACGCGAGCCGGCGTTCGATCACGGGCGCGCTGTCCTCGGCTTGGATTTTCAAAACCCCGCTCGCGCCGTCCGCGACGTCGACGACGAGCTCTTTGTCCTCGTACGAGGTCGGGACGTGGACGCTGACGTACACGAACTGCTCGGTCTGCTCCCACTTGTAGTACTTCGCGAGTCGCAGGTCGTACGTCCGCGTGTGGTGCGTGCTTCTCGCTGTCAACGACGAAGCGTACCCGGGCGTATCGATCGACTCGACGCCGTCGCCGTCGCCGTCGCCCGCGCGCGAGCCGCCGGGAGGCAACGCGGGCGCGGACGCCGCGCGCGTGCCCGCTATCCCGTACACTTCCGCGGCCGCTTCCTTGAACGCCCTCGCCTCTTGTAGCTCCCGATCTGTCCTGTAGTTCGGGTCCGCGAGCTGCCGCTTCTCCGCGTCCTCGATGCGCTTCTGTTCGAGCTCCTTCTCCGCGAGTTTCTTTGCCATCGACCCCGGCGCGTTGGTCACCGGGTAGTGCAGTCCCACCGCGCCCTTCCAGTGCGGCTTCCTCGAGCAAAAGTCGCAGAAGAGACACGTGCACGCGTAGCACACCTTGTTCGACGGTCGTCCGCACACTTCGCACAGCGCGACGAGCTGCGTCCCGCCGTCGACGCGCAGGCCGAGGCGTTCGAGGTCGTCGAGCAGGACGTCCTCGCCGCCGCGCGCGCGAGGGGTCACGCCTGGGATGTATCGAAACTCGTGCTCGCGCGCGAGGAGGTCGTACGTCTCGCGTCGCTTCGGGTCCGACAGCGTCTCGAACGCGAGCTGGACTTTCGCGAACGCGCTCGCGTCGCCGCCCTTGTCCGGGTGATGCGCGCGCGCGGCGGCTCTGTACGCCCCGCGGATCTGCGCCGGCGTCGCGTCGGTTTTGATCTGTAAGATCTCGTAATGCGCGACCCCGCGCAGGTCGCGCACGCTCGCCCACGGATCCTCCGGCGCGGTCGGCATCGTATCGCGGCCGCGCGCTGTTCTGTCGACGCGAGTCAGGGGAGGCGCGTCGGGGCGGGCGTGGCGTGACGTCCGCGCGCGCGCGACGAGTGACGCGACCGCCGTCGCGAGCGCGCGAGATGAGACGACGCGACCGCGTCCGCTCCCCTCCCTTTTTTTTCCCGTGCAGTGCGTGAAAACGGTTGTCGCACTGTTCTCGCGCGAAGAGTTTTTTTTGAAGTTGGTTCTCTCCTTCCTCGGGACGGGACGGATGGATGGACGTCGACGGCGCGCGCGGACGCGTCGGGACGCGCGCGGTGCGGCGCGACCGCGACCGCGACCGCGGCGGCGCGACCGGTCGACGCGCGCGGATACCCCCGCGGGGACGACGCGCGGGGACGAGGGAGGGGGAACGTCGTCGACCGTCCCCAGCGCGGCGCGGCGGAACGAACGTCGTCGGTTCGCGTCGCGCGTGGCGCTCGTCGGTTTCTTCCGGAGTTTACGACAACTGTCTACAACTGTCTCCGGTCGAATCCAACGAAATCCGCAAGCCGACCCACAACCTTTTTCGCCGCCAAAAAGCTCGATAAAAATCTCGCAAACTTTGGCCTTTTGGCGCGACCGGGCGCGATTTAATTGGCCGTTTGAGGGAAAAAGCCGCCTCGGCGAGTGGGGTTCGTGAGAAATGTCCGAACGCGATCCGCGGACGAGACTGAAACACGATGTCTCGTCTCGACTCTCGGCGAGCTCGTTTTTCGCGCCCGTGCGCTCTTTTGTCGAGATATTTATCTGGAAAAAACCACGCACCGCGACGCACTTTCGCGGACGCGCGCGCGTCGGGACGACGCCAACGCGTGCGACCGACGCGGGGACGCCGGCATAATCCCCCACGGAGACGTGGACGGGACCCCGAATCGATTCCCGCGATCGATCGCGCGCGCGCGGGGACCGGGACGGGGATGCGCGAAATCGGGAAAATCGACGGCGGGGCCATCGCCGTCGCGTGCGCGCCGGACGACCTCGCGTGCGACGAGGTCTCGCTCGAGCTCGACTCCCCGAGGAGCGCCATCGCGTTGATGCAACCTCCTTCGGAACGCGCTCGGCCTCGATCGGCGCGAAGGAGGTCCGTCGACGCTGCGCGCCCGGAGCTGACGCGGTTTTCCGCGCGACGCGCGCGCGCGCGGGGTTCGGCGAACGACGCATCGAACAACCCTCGGAACGCGATCGGAAGCGTGAGCGTCGACACCGGTTTGTGCCTCATGGACGCGCGCGACGACGATCCGACGTCGCCGAAAATCGGGAATCCGGAGATGGGATATGCGCAGCTCATGCCGCTCGTTTTGCACGCGCTGAGTCGATTACGGTGCGTCCCCGCGCGCGTCCCCGCGGCTTGCCTGCAACCTTCCGCCTTACCACGCTTTTCTTGTTATTTTTTTTTTCCCGAGCCCCTCTCTTTTTTTTGCCGCGCGACCCCCGCTCCCCCCCGCGTCCTGACGCCGCTCCCTCCGCCGCCGCGACGATCGAAACGCAGGACGGAGGGGTGGAAGTCGTTAGAGGACGCGCCGGAGAGCCCGTCCGCGTGGTTCAAGCGGCACAAGCACCCGAACGCGCGCGAGGCGCCGCCGTCGCCGTCGCCGAAACAGCTCGCGCACATCGATCACGGCCTCGCGGTGCTCTCGCCCGTGGCCTCTCGTGGACGCGGCGCGGTCGGCAGCCAGACCGAAAACGAGTGTGCCTACAATACCAGCAGCGCGGGAAGAACCATCGTCGACTCCCCGCCGCCGTCACAGGACGGCTCGCAGACCGCGCACGCGGTGGTGTCCGCCGCGCTCGAGCGCGCGCGCGCGTTCACCCCGGCGCAGATCAGCGCGCTCGGTACGGCGCTGCGCGATAGCAACTGGATCGCCGTGGATCAGCTCGCGACGGTGCGCGCGAGATCCTCTTCGCGGTTTTTTTCGACCGCGCTTTTTGTGACCGAGTTTTTTCCGATCTCATCTTCGCTCTCGCCCGCGATCTCGCGATCGGCGCGCTCGACGCGAGTTCTGACCCCCGTCATCCCCCCCACAGGACGTCCCGAGGACGACGCGATCGAGCGCGGGAGACGAAGGCGACGAGATCGCGCGCGCGTCTCCGATGGAGGCCGCCGCGAGGCTCATGTTCGGGGACGTCGAATCGAAGCGTCTGATGTCCGCCTTGTGGAGAGCGCGAGACCGCGAGGAGGGCGCGGGGGGCGCGTCCACGCCCACCCTGGGCTCGCGCGGCTCGCCGCGTCCCAGTTTGGACGGGATGGAGACGGACTCCGCCGGCGCCACCCGCCGCGGCCCCGGCGTGGGACAGCTCCCCGCGCTCAGAAGGCTCCCGGAGGCGTCGTGCAACAGCTGGGACTGGGTGGACCCGGCGCCGGAGTCGCCGAGCGAGATGCGCTCGGACGCGCGCGCGGAGGACGGGTCCTCCCCGGGCGACGCGGAGACGCAGAGCAAGGTGTTCAGGGTCGCGTCGATGAAGATGCTCCGAAGCGTGGACGAGGACGGGGACGAGCGCGGGCTGATCGAGGACACGCCGAGCCCGGATAACACCGAGTCGCGGGGCGGGAGCGCGACGGACGCGGCGGGCGCGCGAGACGACCGAAACAAGGCGCAGCGGACGAACGAGACGAACGACTCCCCGGGGAGCGCGTTCAAACGTCGAAGAGTGTCGCACGACGACCTGACCAAACACCACGACGCGATGAAGAAAGACGCGACCGATCAAGAAGACGTGAGCCTGGTCGCTTCCAACGCCGCCGCGGTGGACGCCGCGAACGTGGAGGACTCGGACGTCATGAAGGCGCTTCGAAGGCGGTGGGAGAGCATCAGCGGCGGCGGCGGCGCGGGCGGCGGCGGCAGCGGCGTGATCCAGCAGCAGCGCGCGAACCCCCCGGTCGCGGGCGCCGCCGCGCCGGTCGGCCCCGCGTCGGTGAAGGCGTCGCGCCCCAAGCGCGCGACGCCAAACTTGAAGCAGCGTCTCACGGAGGTTGTCATCCCTGTGAAGTGCGTCGCGACTGGCGCGTGGTCGTTCAACACGCGCGTCACCGGGTTGAACCTCGCCAACGCGTCCATCGGGCCGGAGGGCGCGAAGTTCATCGCGAAGGCGCTTCACGGGCGGCGCAACGGGGACGGGTCGTGGGTGTTCAACACGACGTTGCGCACGCTGAACTTGGAGTTCAACAGCATCGGCACCGAGGGCGTGATCGCCATCGCGAGCGCGTTGTGTCCGCGGTGGGTCCCCTCCGATCCCAACGTCGCGGAGTACGTCTACGGCGGCGGCGACGGGAAATCCGAGCCGCCGCTCGAGGACGTGAGCCTCGATCACGTGCAACGCGTCGGCGGCGGTAAGTGGGTGTGCAACACGACGATGAAGGTTCTGAACTTTAACTTTTGCGACATCGACGCCGTCGGCGCGGGCGCGCTGTCGCGGTTGCTCACGCCGAGGGTGGACGAGATGGGCGACTTTGTGTACTGCTCGGGCGTCGCGAACATCTCGCTGTTTCACAACCACATCGGCCCGGACGGCGCGCGCGCGCTCGGGGACGCGATCGCGCCCAGACGGCAGCAAAGAACGGGCGAACTCGTGTTCAACCCGAAGTTCGAGTCTCTGAACGTGGGAAGGAACCAGCTCGGCGATCTCGGTCTCGCGCACCTCGCGAGGGCGTTCAAACCCGCCGTCGCGCTCAACGGATGCTGGTGCTTCAACCCGACGTTTCGTCACCTGCACGCGAACATGAACTCGTGTTTGTCTCAAGCCGGGCCGCTCGCGATCGGGGAGAGCTTATCCCCGCGCGCGAACCCGGACGGATCCTGGGCGTTCTCGAGCTCGCTCACGACGCTGCACCTCGCGAACGTGTTCCTCGGAGAAGAAGGCGGCAAGGCGGTGGCGTCCGTCGTCGCGCCGCGGCGAACGACGATTCGCGGCGCGCCGACGTACGTCTTCCCGAGCACGCTGAGGGTTTTGAACCTCTCTCGGACCGGTCTCGGGGACGTCGGCGCGGGCCACATCGGCGTCGCGCTGCAGCCGGTGTGGTGCGTCGCGGGAGGGAACGCGCGCGAGTTCGCCGCGGACGGCGACCCGGGCGCGGGCGCCGCGTGGCGTCCGATCGAGGGCGGAGACGCCGCGGGCGCGGGCGCGGGCGGCGGCGTCGGCTTCGGACGGTGGGTGTTCAACGCGAAGATGCGCGAGGTGCACCTCGGGGGCAACTCCATCGGCGTCGCGGGCGCGCAGGCGATCGCGCGCGCGATCGCGCCGCGACGCAACAACCTCAGCGACAAGGTCAACGCCACGGAGGAGTCCATGTGGGCGTTCAACACCGCGCTCAGGGTGCTTGACTTGAGAGACAACGCGATGGGGAGGGAGGGCGCGGAGGCCATCGCCGCCGCGATCGAGCCCGTCGCGGTGGACGTCGACGCCGCGGACAACAGCTCGCCAGAGTCTCTGTCCGGGGCGTCCTCCCCGGGGACGTTCCCGGTGATGCCGGGGTCGAACGCCGCGCCGTTGGGGTCGTCGTCGCCGTCCGACTCGAGGCTTCCGGGGTCCGTCTCGAATCTTCTCGACCGACGCGCCAACGCGTCCGAGCGAAGAGCGCGTCGACGGTGGATCCCCGGCGGCGGCGCGCTCGCGGTGCTGAACCTCGAGTTCAACAACATCGGGCCGGAAGGCATCTGCGCGATCGCGACCGCGCTCGAGCCGCGGTGGTGCCTGTGGGCGTGTGCGGAGCACACGACGGCGTCGCGCGCGTCGTCGCCGGCGCTGAGCGACTCGGACGGCGGCGGGCACGTCCTCGGCATGTCGACGGGCTCCTCCCCGGGGTCCACCCCGGGGTCGCTCACCCCGGCGCTCACCCCGCGCGGCGCTTCGTTCACGAGCGCGTCGCGCCCCGCGTCCGGCAGACTGTTCGCGAGCTCGCGCCCGGTGTCCGGACGCGCGCGGCGGCACAGCGCCGTCGACGCGACCGCCGACCCCCGCGACGGGTCGCTCGCCGCGCTCGCGTGCGTCGGCGCCGGCGGCGAAGGCTGCGAGTGCGCCGCGTGCGCGAACCGCGTCTGGGACGCGCCGCCGCGACGCGAGAAGCTCCCTTTCTCGCTCCCGGGCCCGGGCGACGGGCACTGGGTCGTGAACCGGAGCTTGAAAGCGCTCGGCGTCGCCGGAAACGGGATGGGCGACGCCGGCGCGACGGCGCTCGCCGCCGCCGTGGAACCCCGGATCGGCGTCGACGGCGGGTGGGTCACGAGCGCGCTGCACGCGATCGACGCGAGCGAGAACGTGATCGGCGTGGACGGCTTGCACGCGCTCGCGGACGCGCTCGAGCCGAAATGCACGCGATGCGCGCGGCCGCGGTCGCGGCCGGGCAGCGCTCGGAGCGGATCGTCGTCCGGGTCGGACGGAACGCGCTGTTGCGCCGCGCACTCGCTCCCGCACTCGAAAGACACGTCGTCGCACGGAGGAAGCGTCTTGAGGTCCGTGCTGACGACAAACGCGGTCGCCGCGGCGGCGAGAGCGGACGCCGCGGCGGCGACGACGAAGCTGTTCAATGCCGTCGGTCTGAGCGACGGCGAGGACGCCAACTCGGAGGGGGGCGGCGCGGAGGGCGCCGCGGCGGATTTCGTCGGCGGGTTTCCGTCGCCGGCGCAGACGACGACCGCGGCGGTCGAGTGTTCGTACGGTATTCGAGCCTCGATTCGACGGCTGGATCTCATGAGCAACAATCCTGACCCTGAACTGAAGGAGCGGTTCAAGAGTTTGACCGCGTCCGGCGGGGGCGAGATCAACGTCTGAGCGGACGCTCGGACGAAAAACGTATCAACGGCGGCTTCGGCGTTTGCGCGAAAATGCGAAACGCCACGCAGCTCTCGTTGAAGAACGTTGTATTTGTAGTAGGCAAAAAAGTTGCACGCGGCGTAGGTTGCCGTGAAAGTATAAATCTTTATGTTGTAAAAGACTAAGTTATCAAGTAAGGGCATCACGTCGCCAGCGTCGCGCAAACGGCGGCGCTCGAAGGTGAACGCGCGCGCGTCGTCGTCGTCGCCGTCAATCGTCGTCCCGTCGCGTCCCCGGCGGCAGCTCCGCCGTGATCTCCCAGAAATCCTCCGCGTGTTCGCCGTGCGGGTTTGACACCCGGTCCGGCGCCATCCTTTGCGCGAAGTCCGCGTCGAGAACACACCTGATGTCGCTCAGTTTCACCGTCCTCGGCGGCCGCGAATGACTTTCGAGCCAAACGCGCGTTCTCTCCCCCTGCTCGTCCGCCTCCTCGAACAGCGGCTGAACCACGCACTCGCCGTCGTCGAGGTCGATGGTCTCCACCTTCCCGACGCTCCACTCGCCGACGTCGTCGGGGTAGATCACGAGATCCCACTCCATCACCCCGACGCTCGCGTTTGAGCTCGCGGCGACGCGCGATCGACGCGCGCGCGGGGGACGCGTCGTCGCGACGCGCCAGCGCGCGTTCGCGACCGACGCTCGCGCGCGACTAGAGGACGCGGCGAAATCGCGGCGGCGGCGCGAGGACGACGCGAGCGGAGTCGCGGCAGCGCGGCACGCGATCGCGCGCATCTCTTCGCGCGTCGGCCGCGCGCGGAGGTGCGGGGCGCGCTCGGTGTGATGAGCTCTAGTCGTACTCGCGAAACGAACATCAGCCTCGTTTTCGACGAGTCGAGATCTCCCCGCCGGTCGTCGCCATTCCCCCGCGCCGGGGGGCGCCGACGGCGTCGGTCCGCGATGGAGGACTTCCAAAGCTTCATGCACGGCTTCGCCGCGTCGGTACGCGACGACGAACGCGCGCGCATTCCCCTCGCGCCGCGACCCATCTCGTTTCCCTCCGCGCGTCCTCGCCTCGCGCGGAGAGTGCCCACGACGCTCACGTTTCGTTCGCGCTCGCACCTCGTCTGACGCGCGTTCCTCGACCCCCCACAGCCTCACGCGACGAGAAGGGAGAACGAGAGCACGCCGCGGCGACGCGCGAGCGCGAGAGGCGCGAGCGACGCGCGAGGCGGCGGCGACGACGCGCGCGGTGACGGACGCGAGCGAGATCGCGAAGGCGACGGCGCCGGCGCCGGCGCCGGCGGGAGGAGAGACCCGCGGTGGGCGTCCGAGCCCGTGAGCGGGCAGTCCGCGGCCGCGAACGCGTGCGTGCTCGCGTTCGTGATCGTCTTCATGCCGATGCTGCGAGCGTTGTTCCGAGCCGCGCTCTTGGTCGCCCTCGGCGCGGCGTTCATGAGCAACCCGGGTCGGGACGAGAGCGCCCGCCGACGGTGCTGGGACGTCCTCCTCGACGAACGCCGGCGAAGAATCAACGAGCGGAACGTCCACGACGCGTCCAACTTGAACGTCGTGCGGATGATAAAGAACGCGGTGAACGACATCGGGGGCGCGCTGCAAGGCCGCAGGGTCATGGTCGACTTCGTGTTTTGTTCGTTCGCGTACTTGGAGTCAGAGTCGGAGGTGGACGCGCAGTTTTTCGCGGTGGGCGCGTTCGGGTCGTGGCACGTCGTCGAGATGTCGCGCGTCCGCGGGGTCGTGGAGTGGGCCGCGAGCGCGTTGGATAGAGCCGTGGAGGCGACGGGGGTGTCTTAGGGGGAGTCTTACTTAGTGGGATGATGGTAGCTTAGTTAGATGGTGGCGCGAGTCCGTCTGGTGAGAAAAACGCATCCGTCACTCCAGAAGCCAGAACTCGCCAGGCCCTCTGCTCTCGGCCGCGGTCGCGGTCTCGGAAACTTTTATTTCACGACACGACGTGTTCCCCCGCGCGCGTCGGGACACTCCGAGACGCGTCCTCACGGCTCGAGGACGCGATGAGGGCGTTCGGCGCTCCCATTAGGGACGCGTGCGCCGACGGCGGCGGGATTCCGCGCGTCGTCGCGGAGACGATCGCCTGGCTCGACGCGCACGGTGCGCGCGCGTTCCCCTCGGATCCTCCGACAGCTCGCGGCGTCGCGCGTGGTAACAATTTGGAATCGAGAAGTTCCCCCGGCGCGGCGACACCCCGCCGCGTCCCCGCCCCGACCGCGACCTCCGCGCGCGTCGTCTCACGCGCCCGCGCCCCTCTCTTACCCCTCACACACCCACGCAGTCGGCGTCAAGGTCACGGACGGCCTGTTCGCGTCGCCCGGGTGCGAATCCGTCATCGCGGACGTGAAGTCTCGGTACGAGCGCGGGGACGTGATGCCGCTGAAGAATGCGAACGACGCGCACGACGTCGCGGGCGTCCTGAAGCTTTTCCTTCGCTCGCTGCCGGAACCGCTTCTTTCGTATCGGATGTACGACTCCCTCCTCGCCGTCGCCGCGGTGCCGACGCGATCGCGCCGCGTATTGGCGCTGAGCTCGCTGCTGTCGCATTTAGACCCGCCGTCGCGGGCGACGCTGAACGCCGTGCTCGCCTTCTTGCAGCGCGTCGCGATCGCGCTCGCGGCCGCGACCGGCGGGCACGGGACCGGGGACGACGCGATGAACGCGCACGTCGTCGCGGTGAAACAACTCGCGCGGGCGTTCAGCCCGGTGCTGCTCCGACTGCGCGGCGGCGTTTTCGGCGGCGGCGGCGGCGGCGGCGACGAAAACGCGGCAAAGGACGACGCGAAACGAGGCGACCACGTCATCGAGCTCCTCATCGAGCACAGGAACGACATCTTAGGCGGGAACAAGGGCGCCGGGAGCCGAGCGAACGAGCCGGGCAAGAGCGGCAAGGGGCTCACGACTCGCGTCAACTCGGGTGGGAATATCAACGACGACGCGAGAAACGACAGAAACGAGGGCAGAGCGGCCGCGTCTGCGAACGCGCCGCGGGCGCTGGATTTGAATGCCGCGGGCAAGGAGAACGCGCCGAGCGCGACGATCGGCGCGAAAGCGACGGCGACGGCGAAGAAGCCAGTCGTTCTCGCCGCCACAGCGCCGGAGGCGCGGCCGAGGGTGGTGGACGTCGTGCTTCCCTCCGCCGCCGCCGCCGCGGGACGCGCGAAGGACCCCGCCGCCGTCGCGGACGCGTGGATGTCGACGTGCGTGGGGTCCTTGTTTGGCGGGGACGACGTGTTCACCGCGGAGATCGACCGCGCCGCGGGGACCGGGCTGGAGATTCTGTATAAAACCCCGGTCTTAGGCCTAGCCCCGGACGCGCTCGCGACGGAGAAGCAGCAGATCAAACGACGGCTGCGGTCGTTCGATAACCACGTCCTCGCGTGCAGCGGAAGGAAAGCGACGAAGGAGGATAAGAGGCATCTTCGTCCGCTGTATTTACGCCTCGCGCACGTCAAACGGCAGATGCACGTGTTAGAGAGCGTCGGCGCGGGCGTCATGGGGGGCGGCGCGGCGGGAGAATGCGCGGACCGACAACGGCTGAGGGCGTCGTCGACGGCGAGTTAGCGCGCGACGCGACGGACGATTGACGTTCGGTTCGGCGCGCGCGATAGTCTTCACGTGTATTGTCAACGCCAACGAGGTTGGGACACCGCGCACTGTAGGTCCTACGTCTGGCCCCTCCTCGATCCTCGACCCTCAATCGTCGAGCTCGATATCGAGCGGGATCATCACCGCGTTCGCGCCCGTCGTGTCCATCTTTGGAAATTTCGTGCTCTGCGGGAGCTTCTGCCTCACGACGTCTTGCGCCCCCCACTCCGTGAGCAGCTCCGCGACGGCGCTTAACTGCTCGACGTACTGCTGCTCCGTCATCGGGAAGCTCTTCTGCCCGACGTGCTTCCACATTATCTGCAGATAAAGACCGAGTTTGTTGAACTGGTCTCTTCGCTGGTGGATGCGCGTGTCGTACATCTTCCCCCACTTGTTCAGCACGAGCATGCGCAGCTCCTCGCCGGTCATCGGCGAGCCGGGCTCGGGCACCCCGTCGTCGTCCCCGGACGAGGACGAGGACGCGCCGCCGGCGTCGCCGTCGGCGTCGTCGTTCATCTGCGCCTCGAGGAACGAGAACAGGTCGTCCTCGTCGTCGACCGGGGCGCCCGCGCGGCAGACGTGCGAGCGCGGGTGCCTTCTGCTGGGAACCGCGATCGCGCGCGTCGGCGTCGGGGGGGTCGCGCCGCCGCGCGTCCGCGCGGACGTCGCGACCACCGCGCGCGATGCAGCGCACGCGAGCATCGTGCGTTCGGTTGTGACGCGGCGGGAGAGCGAGCGCGAGGTCGCGAACGGAGCGCGACGCGATCGGATAACCAGACCGGGCTTGGACGACCTGACGCCGACACGTCACTGACAGGACGAAACGCACGGGACGGGCGACGGGAGAGAATGATTTGTTGTCTCGTCGCGGCGTTTAACGCCGCCGTCTCCGCTATCTACTTCAAAAGACGCTCACCGCGAAGTCGTACACCGTGATCCCGATCAGAATCGCGACCGCGCACGCGAGCCCAGCCCCCGCGTACAAGATCTGCGCCCCGATCCACCCGGCGTCTTCGCGTCTCGCGCCTCTCGACGCGAGCGTCTCGTACCGCCGCATCACGACGAACCGCGTGTACAAAAGCAGCACGACGCACGCGCACAAGACGACGAGGACGGCGTCCTCGGTGGATCTGAACACGGGCTGCAGCCGTCGAGGATCGGAGCGTCTCGTAGCCTTTCGGTCTCGTTCGTTCAGCGCGCGCGCGTTGGCTTCCTTCAGCCGCGCCTTCTCCGCGTCGCGCGCCGGCGCCGGGGGGTCTTTCCGTCGCATCGCCTTCCAGGGCTCCTCCGGACGCTTGAAGAACCTGTACACCCTGTACGCGCGCGTCGACGCCTCGCGCGCGGACGCGACGACGTTCTCGACGAAGTGCGAGCACCGGAGACCGATCAGCGCCATGAGCGGCGCGAACGCCTCGGACGCGTCCTGGGAGCGTTCGAGCGCGCGTTCGAGTTGAACCGTCGCGCCGCGGACGTCCCGATGTACGCCGACGCCGGCGTACATCGCCCACTTGTTAGAGTCACCCGCACAAAAAAAGACGAAGCGATGAAATAGGCAGAGTAAATCGCGACGATGTCGCGAGATAGCGTCGACAATCTGACGGAACCGGCGGAAACGAACGTGTAGACCATGATATGTAACGAAAACGAACGAAGATACGGGAAAGTGAGGGGATCCCTACCACG
>MDSW01084301.1_pt1 | contig 15648 bp, 12 predicted proteins | sample 811171 | NCBI WGS metagenome assembly MDSW01 (sample SAMN05326641, study PRJNA326480) | marine metagenome | isolation source: seawater | place: Atlantic Ocean: North West | collected 2012
GCTTAAAGAAACAACAGAAAAAGTAAGAAAAAGAAATAATTTTTTCATTTAAATTGATTCAATTCAGTAAATTTATCAAAGTAAGAGACCGCTATATTTAATGTGTTTAAAAGTTTTTCACGCGTATCTGTTAAGATATATTAGAACAATAGTGGTTTAAGGGGGTTATTTTTATAATATTTGTCAAAAAAAAGTGGAGTCTTCGGTAATTAAGTTAGATGATGTAACAATCAATCAATCTCAGAATAACGTTGTTTTAAGCGATGTTTCATTAGTTATAAAAAATGCTGAATTTGTATATTTAATTGGCAAAACCGGATCAGGAAAAAGCAGTATTTTGAAAACGCTTTATGGTGAATTAAAATTATCAAATGGAAGCGGAAAAGTAGTTGGGTTTGATTTAAAAACGCTAAAAAGAAAACAGATTCCGTTATTGCGAAGAAAAATAGGTATTGTTTTTCAGGATTTCCAACTCTTAATGGATCGAAGTGTTTTGGAAAATCTCATATTTGTTCTTAAAGCTACAGGAAACAAAAAAAAATCTAAAAACAAAGAAAGAGCCCTAGAAGTACTTCGCTTAGTTGGATTAGAAGAAAAAGCAGAATCAATGCCATTTCTATTATCAGGCGGGGAGCAGCAAAGTGTTGCCATTGCTCGATCGCTTCTTAATAATCCCGACTTAATTTTAGCAGATGAGCCAACTGGGAATTTAGATCCGGAAACAAGTAAAGAAATAATGACTTTGCTTAAAAGTGTCTCAAAAGAGAATGGCACAGCTGTTTTAATGGCAACACATGATTTATCTATGGTAAAAGAATTTCCGGCTAGAGTTTTGGGTGTTCAGGAGGGGAAATTACTAGAGCTTTAATTTATTTAAAATGAAAAAAATATCAAACTATATAGCTGGCAAACATTGTGAGCCTCACAATAATGAATACATAGACAATGTTGATCCTGCAACCGGTGAGGTATATTCATTAATTCCCAATTCTTCCTCTGAAGATATTGAAAAGGCAGTTTTAGCATCTCAAGAAGCATTTCCTTTATGGTCTTCCATGGGAATTGAAAAAAGAAGTGCGATTTTAATGAATGTAGCTGATAAAATAGAGTCTAGATTAGAGGAATTTATTGCTGCCGAATCAAAAGATAATGGGAAGCCTCTTTCTTTAGCTCGAAATGTAGATATTCCAAGGGCAATTTCAAATTTTAGGTTTTTTGCAACTTCAATTCTTCACTTCAGTTCAGAGTCGCACTACATGGAAGGCGTTGGGATTAATTATACAACCAGAAAACCCATTGGTATTGTGGGGTGTATTTCACCTTGGAATCTACCGCTATATTTGTTTTCATGGAAAATTGCACCAGCTTTAGCGGCAGGAAATTGTGTTATTGCAAAACCATCTGAGGTTACTCCTTATACAGCATATTTGTTGTCCACTGTTCTTGAGGAAGCAGGTGTTCCTGCTGGAGTTCTTAATATAGTTCATGGACTCGGCACAAAATCAGGAGATGCCATTGTAAAGCATCCAAAAATTAAAGCGATATCATTTACAGGAGGAACTCAAACAGGTGCTTATATTGCTAAAACAGCAGCTCCAATGTTCAAAAAACTGTCTTTAGAGTTAGGGGGAAAAAATCCAAACATAATTTTTGCTGATTGTGATTTTGATGAGATGTTAAAGACAACGGTTCGGTCATCTTTTGCCAATCAAGGGCAAATATGTTTGTGTGGATCTAGAATTTTAATAGAAAAATCAATTTATCAAAAATTCAAATTGGCTTTTATTGAAAAGTTAAAAAGACATAAGGTCTCTTTTCCTACAGACCCTGAATCAAGAATGGGGGCAGTTGTTTCTAAAGGACACATGCAAAAAGTACTTTCCTGTATAGAATTAGCCAAAAAAGAAGGAGGAGAGGTTATTTTTGGAGGTAATCAAATTAAAATGTCTGCTCCATATGACAACGGTTTTTATATTGAGCCAACGGTTATAGAGGGTTTGCCCTATAATTGTAAAACCAACCAAGAAGAAATATTTGGACCTGTGGTAACTATTATGCCATTTGAAACCGAAGAAGAAGCGATTCAAATTGCAAACTCAACAGAGTACGGTTTGGCAACAACAATTTGGACAAATGATTTAAAAAGAGCTCATAGAGTGGCAGATACTGTTCATGCAGGTATTGTCTGGATAAATGCGTGGTTAATTAGAGATTTAAGGACCCCTTTTGGAGGTGTTAAATCATCAGGTGTTGGTAGAGAAGGTGGTTGGGAGGCCTTGAGGTTTTTCACAGAGCCTAAAAATATTTTTATCAAACACTAAGGGTTTACATATACAAACCCATGTTTCTTTACTTCTTCTCCCCCTTCAAACTTTGCATTGATTCTGTAGAAATAAGTTCCTTCACTTACTAATGTTCCATTTTCAGATTTCCCATCCCAACTTCCTGCAGGGTCAGTAAAAGTGTATATAACATTACCCCATCTATTTAAAATAACACATTCAAACTCAGCGATTCCATCATACTCAACAAAAAACAAGTTGTTTCCATTATTTGAAGATAAGGAGATAATGTTTGGGACAATAATATCACATAGTTTGTTAAGAACTGTTGCAGTGTCATAAAAAGTATAACAGTAATTAGAAATAGATACAATGTAATCTCCAGGCGTATCGACTGTGATTTCTGGACCAGTTTCTCCTGTGCTCCAAGTAAAATTCTCTGCAGTAGCATTTTGTTGAGCATACAATGTGACTTCCGAATTAGAGCAAATGGTCGTATCCAAAACTTGAGTATATATATATGGGGGAAACTCTACTTGCGCAGAGACAACTTGCCCACATTGATTATCGGTAAATGTTACTTCATAGGTGCCCGGGCCGGAGGCAAAAATTATGGGATTTAAAATACTTGAGTCTGAAAACGAAATTGCTGTATCAGCACAGGACCATAATCCACCATCAAAAGCAGAAGTATTAACAACTGTATGAAACAAGTTGCAATCAATAGTGTCACTGAAAATTTCAGGCAATTCAATTACATTTAGTTGAACAACAGTGTCATATGGACATCCAAAATTATCTATGATATTAAATGTGTAATCATAGCTCCCAGCTGCTGCTGGTTGAACAACTATAGAAGTATCATTTTGTCCAGATATTATGGTCGGATCGTTTGACCAATAGCTTGTGTCGCTTTCGGTTTGATAGCTTCCAAGTCCTGGGAAAAAAGAAGAGTCAAAAAACAATCCCCACTCAAATATATATCCATCATCTATCGATAGGTTGTCTTGAACAAAAATGGTCCATGTTCCGTTAATTGGACAACCATTAAACCCAGTAAAAGGGTCTTCTGGTAAATAAACACCGCCAGGGTTCATTGAGTTTCCATCAGCATTATTTCCATTTGCAATGCTAATCCCAACGGTATTCCCTCCAGCATGCTCTGTTGGCATATCTCCCCATGTATTAAAAGCAGAGCTAAAACAATATTCCCAACCATCACCGGGGCCACCACCACCAAAATCATCTATAGGGTCCCCAAGAAATGTGGTTCCGCCACCAAAACCACCAGGAATATTCCCTGGAGAGTAAGAGTTTAAAAGTGTTACAGTTTGCCCGGAAGGACATTGAAGCCACATCTCTAAATCACCAAGATATGAGTGCTCCATTGTTATACAAACTTGATTTAAATCTTGAGGGTCATCAATAATAGATCCATTTGGAAAACCAGAAATATTGATAGGAGCTTGATAAACCTGTCCTGACCCATCGGGTAAATAAGTCAATCCGGCATATGATCCCCCTAAATTGAATGACCCAGAAGGCATTGTTACACCAACTGTATCTTGAGAGGTTACTCCTCCAATTAAAACGGTATTTTCTCCTATACATACTGTATCCTCTTGAGGACCAGTTCCAGCAAAAGATGGAATAAGTGAAACCCTAACCTTGCATCTTATTCTTTCATTTTGAGGAAATTGATCTGTTGCTTTTACATCAACTAAATAGCCTTCTCTTGCGGGTGGTGTAAACCATATAGAATCATTATTTGGATAGGTGTTTCCATCGGTAATGTTCCAGTCAAAGTCAATGTTAGAATTCACATCTTGAGAATATCCATAGCCTGTAGTTTCAAATGAATTTGGAAAAATAGGTTTTGCAATAAATAAAATGCTATCTCCAAAACAAAGGTCAATAAAGCCAGTGTCAATCGGGTCAATTACATTGTTTCCAATGCCGTTTATATAAGCTTCAATATGAGGTTCAAATGGTTGAAATTGATTTCCACATTGAACATTTCCCAGCCATCCAGTGCCTTCGATAGCTGCATCAGAAATAAATACAATGGTTAAACAACCGGAAGGATTGTTCCAAGATGCTTGATGTGTAAATCCTGTTGGGTCTGTAACAGAATTATGAACTCCTAGTAGTGGTGCTGTAGCATCAGATCCATCATAAACATAAATACTATCAGTCCCATCAATATTAAATGTAGACCCTGCATTGATTCCAAAAGAAACAGACATTTTGGTACCTGTATTAAGGTCGGGGCAAAATACAATAGTGTCGTTGTAATTGGCGGGGTAATTCCCAGCTCCACCTGGGTCTTGAAAGTTTTGATTTGCATTTCCGAAAGAGGTACAATTGGCAGGGTTGCTAAGAGGGTGTCCAGGATCCCCCATATTAATTACTTGCGCATTAATATTTAAAGAGCAAGTTAGCAAAAAGAATATAAAGAGGTTAGTTGATTTTTTCATGACTATTTAATTTGGTCAAGTTCATTTTGAAGAACCCATTTTGATTTAACCACAAGCATTTTATTATAATCAGTCAAAATGAGATATATATTTTCATCCTTTATCTTAAGGCCAAGATCAGTAAATTTTATTTTATCTAAATCTACATTCAATTTTTCGTTATAAACAGGAAATGTAATGTGTTGAACATCTCCTTTTGCTTTTCTTTTATCAGCTATAGGTTTGTCAACAACATAGCATGCGTTATCTATTGCATAATTTAACAATTCGATTTCTTTAGGATTGCTTTTAACTATTTCCTTAAGCTCTCTTTTAGAATAGCTTTTTAAAAGCTCTTCATTGTAATTTTGGCAATAAATCATTTTGCTTGAAAAAGCGAGTAAAATCAATAGAATAATGTGTTTTTTCATTTTAAATTTATATCGATATTAACAATAGACATTTTTTTCGTTGAAAAGTTGCTTCTATAAAAAGAAATTTTGGGTACAAAAGAACTAATTTAAAGTTAGTTTTGTACTAATATTAAATTAATATTTTTTTCATGGAAAATTTAGAGTTATCAAATGTTGCATCTCAAGTAAGAAGAGATATTGTTAGAATGGTTGCCGGAGTTAGTTCTGGACATCCTGGAGGTTCATTGGGTTGTGCTGATTTTTTAACATTATTATATTTCGATTTAATGAATCATAATTCTGATAGATTTTCTATGGAAGGTAAAAATGAAGATGTTTTTTACCTTTCCAATGGGCATATTTCCCCCGTTTGGTATAGTGTTTTAGCAAGAGCAGGTTATTTTCCAGTTAAAGAATTGGAAACTTTTAGAAAAATATCTTCACGTTTGCAGGGGCATCCGTCAACAGACAAAAAGCTCCCTGGAATTAGAATGGCATCAGGCTCTTTAGGTCAAGGTCTTTCTGTGGGCATTGGCACAGCTGAGGTAAAAAAATTAAATAATGACAAAAGCATAGTTTATACACTTCATGGTGATGGAGAGCTGCAAGAGGGTCAAATTTGGGAAGCGGCAATGTATGCTGCAGGAAATAAGGTTGATAATATTATTGCAACTATTGATTACAATGGCCGACAAATAGATGGAGATGTTGATGATGTATTGTCTTTGGGGGACTTAAAATTAAAATGGCAAGCTTTTGGATGGGAAGTACTCACAATGAATGGTCACGACTTTAAAGAGATGAAAGAAACACTTGCTCAAGCCAAAGGAATGTTAGGTAAGCAAAAACCGGTAGTTATTTTAATGGTAACAGAAATGGGAATGGGTGTTGATTATATGATGGGAAGTCATAAATGGCATGGTGTTGCTCCAAATTCTGAGCAGCTTGATAATGCTTTAAATCAATTAAAAGAGACCTTAGGAGATTATTAATGAATATTAAAAACACGCTTTTTGTTTTTTGTCTATTGTTCTGTATGAATCATATGGCACAACAGCCTCTTACGCGTGTTTTATTTATTTTAGATGCTTCAAATAGCATGAATTCTCCATGGGATTCTGGCACAAGAATGAGGGTGGCAAAAGATTACTTGTCTAGTTCAATTGAGAAATTAAGAGAGGTTGATAATTTGGAAATAGCACTTCGAGTGTATGGACATCAATCACCAATTACATCTAATTTTCAAGATTGTAGCGATACAAAATTAGAGGTACCATTCAGCAAGGGAAATATTGATAAAATAAAATCAAAAATAAAATTCTTAGAAGCTCAAGGTGCAACACCAATTGCAAGGTCGCTTGAGGCCGCAGCAGAAGATTTCCCTGATACCAATGCCAGAAATGTAATTATTTTGATCACAGATGGGCTTGAGTCATGTGATAATGACCCTTGCGAAGTAGCTAAAAAATTAAAAGACAAAGGAGTAAATGTTACTCCATTTGTTATTGGCGTTGGAATGGATCTTTCATATCTAGAAAAATTCAATTGTATTGGAACCTATCTAGAAGCTTCAACAAGCGTTTCTTTTAAAAATACTTTAAGTAAAGTAATTGAAAAGGCTTTAATTAACACAACTACTCAAGTAAATTTAAATGACATTCAACTCAATCCTACAGAAACGAATGTGAGTATGCTGTTTTATAAATCAGGAACAAAAGAATTAAAATACACATTTGTTCACACCATCAACCGTTACGGAAATCCAGATACTTTAATAATAGACCCTTCTATTTCTTATGATCTTGTTGTTAATACCATTCCAAAAATAATCAAACCAAGAATTAAATTAAAACAGCATGTTCATAATACTATTGAGGTTAATGCTCCTCAGGGTTTTATTGAGTTTAAAGGAACAAACAAAAGCAAGTTAAATGTTTTGTGTAGGGTAACAGAATCTGCAAATGACCAAACTATAAATGTTCAAAAAATATCAAGCCAAGACAAATACATTGTTGGTCATTATAATGTTGAAATACTTACTTTGCCAAGAATTTATATGAAGGCAAATGTTAAGCAAGGCAAAACATCAGTGCTTACAATTAAATCTCCCGGAAATCTGATCTATCAGTTTTCAAATGAATTATCAGCACAATTATTTGTTGTTGATTCTAAGGATGATTTAAATTGGGTTTGTAATTTTAATCCAAATAAAAAGTCAGGAGAATTCATTCTTCAGCCAGGTATTTATAAAGTAGTATACAGGGAGTTGACAAATAAATCAAGTGTCAATACTCAAGAGAAAAATTTTAAAATAGCAAGCAATAAAACAACGAATATAAAAATATGATTATGAAAGAATTTGAAGTATTTGGTAATAAAGATACAAGATCAGGATTTGGAGAAGGATTGGCGGAAATTGCGCGTAGCAATAACAAAGTTGTTGGTCTATGTGCAGACCTAACAGGTTCTTTAAAAATGAATGCTTTTAAAGATGAAAATCCAGAACGTTTTTTTCAAGTCGGTATTGCAGAGGCAAATATGATAGGAATTGCTGCAGGAATGGCGGTTGGTGGAATGATACCATATACAGGAACATTTGCTAATTTTTCTACTGGGAGGGTTTATGATCAAATTAGACAATCAGTTGCTTATTCTAATAAAAATGTAAAAATTTGCGCTTCCCATGCTGGATTAACTTTAGGGGAAGATGGTGCAACCCATCAAATTCTAGAAGATATCGGAATGATGAGAATGTTGCCAAATATGACAGTTGTTGTTCCTGCTGATTTTAATCAAACAAAACAAGCAACCATGGCAATTTCAGAGCTGGATGGGCCTGTTTATCTTAGGTTTGGAAGACCTGTAATGCCAATTTTTACTTCTTCTGACCAAGAGTTTGTTATAGGAAAAGCCGATGTGCTTCAAGAGGGTAAAGATGTTACGATTATTGCTTGCGGACATATGGTTTGGAAATCTATTGAGGCAGCAAAAATTCTTTTTGAAAGCGGTATCTCCGTTGAGTTGATCAATATGCATACAATTAAACCATTAGATGAACAAGCAATCATAGATTCAGTAAGTAAAACAAAATGTGTTGTTACAGCCGAAGAACACATGATGAATGGTGGGTTGGGTGATGCTGTTGCTCAAGTTTTATCAAAGAATTTACCTTGTCCTCACGAATACGTAGCGGTAAATGATTCTTTTGGAGAAAGTGGAAAGCCAATGGATCTCATGGCAAAATATGGAATTGACTCACCTGATATTGTAAATGCTGTAAATAAAGCAATGTCAAGAAAAAGTATATAGATGAATACTTCAGAGGATTTTTTAAGTAAACAAGCTCAAACAAATCCATATCCTTTTCTAATTGACATTGAAAGGGCAGAAGGCGTTTATATATATGACAAAAATGGAAAGTCATATTTTGACATGACAGCAGGAGTTGCTGTAAATAATATTGGTCACAGGCATAAAAATGTAATAAAAGCAATTCAAAGTCAAATTGATAAACACCTTCATGTAATGGTTTATGGTGAGTATATTCAAGATGCTCAAATCAATTTTTCAAAAGAACTCACATCTGTTTTACCTAAAGAGTTAAATTGTGTTTATCCGGTTAATTCAGGAACAGAAGCAAATGAAGCGGCGATTAAACTTGCTAAAAGAGCAACAGGAAGAAACAATATAGTCTCGTTAACAGGGTCATATCATGGGAGTACAATAGGCTCATTAAGTATATCTGGAAATGAGATCAAAAAACAAGCTTTTAGACCATTAATGCCAGGCGTTGATTTTATAAGCTTAAATGATTTAGATGGACTTCAAAAAATTAATGAACATACTGCTGCTGTAATTATAGAAACCATCCAAGGAGATGCAGGTGTGCGTATCCCAAAACAGGAATATTTAAATGCCCTAAAAAAAAGGTGTAAAAAAACAGGAGCACTTTTAATTTTTGATGAGATTCAATGTGGGATGGGTAGGACCGGTCGATTTTTTGCTTTTGAACACTTTAATATTGTGCCTGACATTTTAACCTTAGGAAAAGCATTAGGAGGAGGAATGCCCATTGGGGCAATGGTTTCATCAAAAGAATTGCTTAATAAATTTACTTATAATCCTGCTTTAGGACACATTACAACTTTTGGCGGGCACCCGGTTATTTGTGCAGCATCAGCAGCATGTATTCAAACCATTAAATCTGAAATTGATTGGGATGAATTAGAAGAAAAAGGATCTTATTTACAAAACTCAATTGGATCAAGTAAGGAGATTACAGAATGCAGAAGAATTGGGTTTATGTTTGCTTTTGATATGCTTTCTTCTCAAAGAGTTCAAAAAGTTGTTGATAAATGTCTTGAGAAGGGAGTGTTGGTATTTTGGTTTCTTTCGCATCCAAATAGTTTTAGGATTTCACCGCCATTAAATATATCAATGGATGAGTTGAAAAAGGCTGCTGAATTAATTAATCAAGCTATAGTTGAAACATCATAGCCTTGTCTTTGTTTAAAATACTTAATTTCGTTTTATGTTTACTGGTATAATTGAACAATTAGGAGTGATTAAGAAGATTGAGAAAGAAAATGAAAACATTCATTTTTTTATAGAGTCAAAATTCACTTCAGAATTAAAGATAGATCAAAGTGTTGCTCATGATGGATGTTGCTTAACAGTTGTGCAAATCAATCAGGATATTTATAAAGTAACAGCAATTAATGAGACATTAGTTAAAACTTGTCTTTCTTCATGGAAAAAAGGATATGAAGTTAACTTAGAAAGGTGTATGATTCTTAATGGTCGTCTTGATGGGCATATTGTTCAAGGGCATGTTGATACAACAGCTCAATGTGTTTCAATAAAAGACGAAAATGGAAGTTGGCGTTTTACATTTGAATATGAATCGGCTCACATGACAGTTGAAAAAGGATCAATTTCAATTAATGGTGTTAGCTTAACAGTTGTTGATTCAAATAAAAAAAACTTTTCTGTATGTATCATCCCTTATACATATGAGCATACAAATTTTAAGTCTTTAGAAATTGGTGGTCTTGTAAATCTAGAATTTGATATTATAGGTAAATACGTTTCTAAACATTTAGAGAGTCATTCCTCTTAATTTTTTTTGAACCTGTCAATATTATGATGAGTCCACTTAGTGATCCCAGCGAATTTGCAATAATATCATTATAAGAAGGAAAACGTCCAGGAACAAATGATTGAAGACACTCTAGTGCAATTCCATATAATATGATTAGTAATATTGATTTTATGTGTTTTTCACTTATTAATAATGCATTTAATGTAAGAAAAAAGTAAGCGATGAAATGACTTACTTTATCTTGACTTCCTAAGTTAATAGACGACTTTGGCGGCAGTAAACTTAGTAAAGTAATTGCTATTAAAATCACGATTAAAGAATAAGGCAGGAGTGATTTAAATGAGATTTTGTGCTTACTCATACCTTAATTCTTTGCCCTTTTTTTTAGCCGGTATTCCATCTTTCAACCATTTAGGTGCTTTTTTATTCATCATATAATGATCAAAAAACTGTCTCATTCTGATGCTTAAGTCAATTCTGTTGGCCATGTTTTTTAAGTTGTGATCGTCATCATTATAATTAAGCATCCAACAGGGTTTTTGAAGTCGCCTCATCCCATTATAAAGTTCGATTCCTTGATACCACGGAACTGCTCCATCATTGTCATTGTGCATTATTAATAATGGAGTTTCGACCTTTGGAAGATGAAATAATGGCGAGTTTTCATAGTAAAGTTCAGGCGCCTCCCAAATCGTTTTTCCGATTCTACTTTGAGAGCTTTCATATTGAAATTGCCTATTAAGGCCCGATCCCCATCTAATTCCACCATAGGCAGAGAACATATTAGAAACAGGAGCACCAGCCATTGCCGCACAAAAACGATTGCTCATTGTAATCAATTGAGCTGTTTGATAACCACCCCAACTTTGTCCTTGAAGCCCCATTCTTGTTGAATCTATTTGTTTGTTTTTCTGAAGGAGATGATCCACTCCAGACATAATACAGTTATATGCTGATTTTGCAGGATATCCAGGTTTATATTCAATATTTGGTATAAAAACAACATATCCTGCAGAGCTATATTCTAATGGAGATATTGTGCTTCTTGAAGGTGTAGGTGTGTAATGTTTATATAAACGATCCGATAGCTTTTCATAGTAATAAACCAAAAGAGGATATTTTGATGTATCATTATAATTTTCAGGTTTGTACAACAATCCCTCTAATTGAATGCTATCCATTTTCCAATGAATAAGTTCAACAGTAGCCCAGTTGTAATCTTTTTGTTGAGGATTTGTAATGGAAACAACTCTTTCAGATTTAAACTGTTTGTCCATTACAGAAATTTCTGGATAAGATGAAACATTGCTTTTTCTAATCACCAAGGACTTTTTGTTTTTTGATCTAAAAACCTTGTTTATTCCCATGTTTGCATCATATCTGTTTATAAGACTTTTATTTTCAAAGACGTAAATACTTTCTTTTTTTGATTTCTTCGAAAAACCTTTTAAGTATAAATTTTCATAATCAACATATAGGCTGTCATAATCCCATAAATAAGGAGATAAAATAATGTTGTTTTCTTTTCCAAAATGATTAGTGACACAAATAGATGTGTCAGATTTTATATCATACATCCAAAGGTCATATTCAGATTTAAAAAAATATTTTGAAGAGTCGCTATAATACCCGACCTCACCTTTTGGATATGGAGCCCTTGGTTGCCCATTTAAATCTGTAGTCCATTTAATCCCATCGATCTTACAGCTGATACAATTGTCTTGATTTCTCTCAATGTCTATAAGGTGATATTCGCTGTTTAAATGATCAAAGTATCCCCAATACTTTTTGTTTGGTGATAATGCCCAGCTATTTGAAACACTCTTTTTCAGTAATTTGTTTGTGCCATTTATGGCAGAAACTATATAGTAATCTTTAAGCCATGGAAGTCTCCACTGGGCTTCAATTGAATATGGTGAATCATTATATGCAAGTAATGACTCTCCACTGTTTTTCTTGTTGATTCTAATTTTAAGTGTATCATTAGATAATTGATGGATTTTTCCTGATTCTAAATTAAGAGAGGCAATATACCCTCCTTTATTCCATTTTAATTCATTGATTTGTTGAGGTTGAATTTTAAGGTCTTTGTAATGCCATAAGTCGACCCTGGGTTTTTCTGACCTTAAAATAGAATCTTTTTGATGCTTACTTTTTCTGTCACACAATCCAAAAAACAATAATTGATTATTGTCAGATGAAAACTGAAGTTTATCAAATGCACTTACAGCATATTTATTAAATATAGTGGAGTCTTTTTGACCGTATGTCGCTTGTTTTTGTGATGAAAAATCATAAGTTGTAAACAAATAATTTTCTTCTTCTTTTATTGAATCATTGCAATGTTTAAAAGCAACAATGCTTTCGGTTTTATTCCAAATAGGAAGTTTATATGTTTTCTGACAAGCTAGATTTATTACTGGCTTTTTTATTTTCAGGTCGATAATATTTAGCAACAAAGAGTCTTTTGCTTTTTTTTGAATATAAGCCAAATACTGACCTTTCTCTGAAAAACAAAAACTAATAGCTTGCTCTGCTTCCCAAACTGTATTGTTTTGGTTGTCAATTATTTTTAAGCTATAGCCATTTTTTTTCTTGTCTTTTTCTGGCTTTCTTTTTCGTTTAAATAAACATTTCTTTTTTTTCTTTTTCTTCTTGACTTTTGCCTTGTATAAATAACCCAATTTATCTGTTTCTTTAGACATTTTATAACTTTCTAATTCAGGAACTAATATTAATGTATCGGTTTTTATTAAATAGATATTTAAAGTGTCTTTTGGAGCTTTGAATTTGTCTTCATCTTTCAGCTGAAGCGCTCTCAAACTATCAAATGTCAAGGACTTGCTAAAAGCAATTATATCACTTTCAGATGAAATCACAGCATTTTTTGAGCATTTAAAAGAGTCAATTTTATTTGTTTCTAAAAAATGAACTATTAAATGATCATCACCTTTTAAGGGGCTTATTTGGTATGATAAAATAGCGCCATCGTTTGATAGTTTTTCATCTTTAATTTTATTCCAAGAGTTATAACATTTGTGGTCAATAATTTTTTGACTAAATAAATTTTTAGAAAAAAGACAAAGAAATAGAATCAAACAAACAAAGTTCATGCTTGTTTTTAATGATGGCTTTTTCATTTTGAAATCAGTAGAAAAGGATTATTAAATGGTTATTGAATGCTTATTTTTTTGGTAATAAAGTTATTTGATTCAATATTGTGAATTTTAATCAAATAGTTTCCTTTTAATATACTACTTACATCAATAGTAATATCATTAAGACTTGATTTTTGAGAAAGAACTTTTCTTCCATCAAGGCTTAAAATCTGAACTTCAAAATGATTGCCATTTTCAATAGAGATATATAAGTATTCTTTCGCAGGTACGGGATAAATTAGTACTTCAGAAAGATCAATATCATTTATGTTTGATCCGGTGCAAAAATCAATATCTAAATTCCCAGTACATGCAGAAACAGGATATAAATTTGCTGATCCACTTGGTGCGTTTGAAGGTTGTAGTCCCGGGTTCGCACACCCAAGTCTTTGAGCAAGAAAATCGGCATAAAAATTTTCAGTTGTATCCATGTTTGCTGATGACAATGCATAAGGAACATGTCCAGCCCCATAAAAAGTATAAAATGAATTTTCTAGACCTATTGCATCTGCCTGTTCATGAAGCATTCTACTGCCGTCCAAATACATTAGTGGAACACCAGGGTTTACAACTCCTCTGTTGTATTTAACTACGTTATCGTTGGTTCCGTGAACAGAACAGAGCGGAGCATGAATGTCTTCCATCCAAGCGTATCTAGCAAGAGCCCCTGCACCATTTAAAACGCCATGAACTTTTGACGAATAACAAGGATGACCACTATTCCCATCTAATCCTTGAAGATTTGTAATCATGGTGTTGTTTAAGTAGTCTGATATTTTACAAGTGCTGTCTAGGTAAGCAATGTGAAGTGCTGTAATGCCACCAGCAGAACTTCCCCCAATAAAAATATTGTTGGTGTCTATGCCATAAATATCATTTCCGTCTTTTCTGTCTTTGTAAAAAAACCGAATAGAAGCCTTCATGTCTTGAACAGCTCTTACTACTGCTTTAACAGCATTAGCAGAGTCAATAGGAAAGAAGCCTGTTCTGTAATTTACTGAAGCACAAACATAACCTCTTTTGCTAAACCTTTCTGCAAGTTCAACGACATCTGGATCAGTTTTAGATCCACCAAGAAAGCTTCCTCCATGCGCCCAAATAATTAAGGGTCTATATGAAACTGTATCTCCAGAAGGTTCATAAAAGTCAAGTTTTAAATCATAATTTGCCCCTGTAAATGAGTTGTTTTGACCAAATTGAATATTACTCGTTTTGGTGAAGTTTGAGAAAACAGTGGATGAATATCTTCCTCCGTCACACGGTGTTTGAGCAATTAAAGAATAGAGACTAAAAAAAGTCAGGAATGATGTTAAAATTATTTTTTTCATTTTTGTTTGTTTTATTGTGGGAATAATACAGCGTCGTATTCAAGTGCATTTGCTCTTGGTATTTGCGCGTTGTACTTTTTGTTTATTGCTTTAATAAATTCATTGCAAAGCAGAGCATTGCCTCGACCAGTTAAGTTAATTCCATCAAGAGAAAAAGTTCCTCCTGAAACAAAAGAGAAATTCAGAGGGCTTCCGTTATATGTAATCCCATTATTAACTGATTCATACCATTCTTTGGTTTCTACAACTGCTAAATCATATTCTTGAGCTAAGCTTCTTATTACGGTATTGTATTCATCAATTCTTATTTGAATTTCACTTATTTCATCTAGCGTAAGAATAAACTCATCTCTAAATGGAAATACAGAACCCATTTTGTGACATTTAACAGAGTCAAGGGGAACGCTTAATAAGAGTCGTTCTCCTGCTTGCATTGGTCTGACTCCAAATACATTTGCATTGGGATCTTCAATCATAAAATTATTTGCCCCCAATTCAAAACTAAACCCAATAGGATTGTATACATTATTTAGTGTTTCTAAATTGGCAGAATCTAAATCAAGTCCATTCTCGGGAATAGCTGTGAAATAGGGGAGTTTTGTTATGTCAGGGATTGTTGAAATGATTCCTTTTGCACCGTTAACTGAAAGCGTGCTTAATATTACTGATAAACTATTTTCAAATCCATCACCAGCAGGAGCGGTGCCAAATGTTGGCGTCATATCATTTGATGTAGCTCCACTTTTAGCATGAGGTAATAAATCTTCAAGCCCAATGAAGACAGCAAAAAAAGTATAGTCATTAGCTCCAATATTAGATAATTCATCAATAACAGCAGCGCCAGTATTTGATTGCATTCTTGAGTAAAAAGAGTTGCTATAATTAGAGTCAAAAACATCAGTAACTTTTA
>MDSW01172792.1_pt1 | contig 15648 bp, 10 predicted proteins | sample 811171 | NCBI WGS metagenome assembly MDSW01 (sample SAMN05326641, study PRJNA326480) | marine metagenome | isolation source: seawater | place: Atlantic Ocean: North West | collected 2012
ACGGGATGGTCGGGACGACGAACGCGTCGTGGTCGCCGTACCCCGCGATGGACGAGGTCGAGGAGGCGGGCGCGGGGAGGGAGGAGGCGGAGGGAGGCGAGAGGGAGGCGAACGACGAGGAGAGGGAGGCGAGGGAAGACGCGGAGGCGCCGCGCGGGTCCGGGTCGTTCGCCTCGGCGTCGGATACAGCCTCGGCGTCGGATGCCGCCTCGGCGTCGGATGCGGCCTCGGCGTCGGATGCCGCCTCGACGACGTCGAACGCCGACGCCTGGGAGTCCTTCGCCGACCTCGAGAAGGACGCGTCGTCCTCCGCGTTCGAGGGGGCCTCGTTTTCTTCCCTCGAGAAGGACCCCTCGGCGTCCCCGTCGGCGTTTTCGTCCGCGGGCGCGACGGCGGCTCTGAACGCGAACTCGGACCCGCGCCTCGGCGCGATCGAGGAGGAGCGCGACCCCGACCTGGACCTCGCCGCGGCGGAGCGCGACTACGGCGAGCTCGCGGCGTGGGCGCTCGGGGGCGCGGTCGTCGGCCTCGTCGCCGTCGTCGCCTTCAGCGGCCGAGCGACGGCCAAAAAAAAGTCGAACGACGCCGGGGAGCCCGGCGGGGGGCCGGGGACGCGCGCGGCGTACGCGCGCGCGCCGCGGGACGACGACGAGGACTGGGGCGAGGCGTGGGGCGAAGACGACGCGAACGACGGCGGCGAGAACGGGTGGGCGTCGGCGAAGGCGGCGGAGCCGCCGGTGACGGCGGAGGAGTGGGCCGCGGAGGAGCCCGCGTGGAGCGACGACGAGAGAGCCTCCGCGCAAGAACGCGACGGGTGGAGCGACTGACGAGCGTCCGCGCGACGCCGCCGAGATGACTACACTATGAGTACTATACCGTGGGACGGACGAGCGCGCCGGCGTGTGTTCGCTCTCGCGCGCCTTCACCACTCGCGCGGGTCGCGTCGTCACCGCGTGAAGTCGTCGAGCCTCGTCGGCGGCTTCGGGGCGCGACGGGTCCCGGCGTCTTTTTCGTCTTTTCCGAAGCCCCCGCGGCGTCGCCGCCTCCCGCACCCGCCCTCGTCGTCGTCGCCTTCGTCGCACGCCAACCCCGGCCACCGCGCGTCCACGCTCGCGCAGTCGAAGGGTTCCTTTCCGAGCCTCGCGTTGACCTCGTTGTGCGCGTCGCAGACCCAGCGGCGCAGCGCCGCGCCCGAGGAGGCGTCCACGGGGCGGCGGGCGACGATCTCGCCGAAGTGCGTCGCGCACTCGGCGCACGGGTACGCGCGCGTCAACGCGCCGATGAGGTCGCGCGCGTCGCGCGCCTCCTCGCGCGTCGGGGCGTCCGGGAACTGCGCCGCGAGCGTGTGCAGGAGGAGCCACGTCGCGCGCCCGAGCTCCTCGCGCGTCACCGGTCGTTGGGCGGGGGCGGGGGCGGCGCGGAGGAGCGGATCGTCGTCCGCGGCGGGGTCGTCCGAACGCGAGGGCTCGCCGGCGTCCTCGGGGGGACGTCGACGCGTCGAGGGACGGTGCGACGGGCGCGCGTCCGACGAGGGCGACGCGCCCGCTCGCGCGCGAAACCACGCTAGGGGGTCGGGAAGCGCGGATCGGGACGACGCCATGGCGCGCGCGCGCGCCGACGCGAATGAAGAAGCGACGACCGCGTCGTCGCGAGGCGGCGGTGCCGTCGGTCGTCCCGACGTTCGTCGACGCCCGCGCGCACTGCGCGCGGCGCGACCCGCGTCGGGGTCCGGTCTCGATGGCCTCCCTCGCGGCGCCAACGGCGGCGGCGCGCGTCCGTCCGGCCCCGTCGCCCCGTCGCGCGCGCCCGCGCCGCCGCGTCGCGCGCCGCGTCACCTCCCGCGCGCACGCGCCGGACGACCGCGAGCCGCGCGAGGAGGTGGTCGTGGAACCGCGCATGACGTTCGGCCTGGACGTACACAGACGCATCCACGCCAAGGCGATGGCCCAGAACGCGTACCGCTCGCAGTGGCGCGCGTATTGCGAACGGTGCGAGCGACCCCAGGTTCACCGCCACCCCCCGGTTCCGCGCGTCCCCCCGCCCCCGACGCGTCCTTCCCCCGCCTGACCACCTCCGCGAAAACCACGCTCCGTTCCCATCCCGTCCTCCTACGCAGCGCTTCCCGGGACTGGCGCGACGCCGTCTCGGACGACGACGAGGCGGTGCTCTGCTCGTTTCAGTACGAGCTCGAGCGAGGGATCGAGCGGTTCGAGGCGGCGAAGGCGGCCGGAACGCTCGACGCGTGGCCCCCCGGGACGCTGCATCCGACGACGGGCCTCCCCGCCGTCGCAGGGGCGTTCCGAGCCGCCGTCGCCGACGCGTGCGGCGGCCGAAAGGAACTCTTCGTGGGAATCGACGGGTGAGCGACCGGCGGAGGCGGGCACGAGTACTTACGGTTTCATCGTGAACGGACGTTCTTTCATCGCGCGCGGGAATCGACGTTCGTCCCGACGCGCGCCGCGGGCCTCTCTCTCTCTCACCTCGTCTCGCTCGCGTTGGCGACCTCCTCCTCCCCCCTCCGCTCCTCCTCCGCCGCCGCCGCCTCCGCCGCCTGCTTCGCCGAGTCGAGCCTCGCCGCCTCGACGTCGTAAAACACGCTCGTCTGGCCTTTGGGCACGCGCACGACCCCCCCGTTCCCCGCCTCGGAGGTGAGGAAGAGCTTCCAGCTCACCCACGGCAGGAATCCCCCGCAGCTCGTGCACTTGCGCGAGTACCGCCCCTTCTGAATCAAGCCGCTCCCCTTGCACAGCTCGCACTGGCGCTGGATGACGATGCGCTTGCCGAACTCGTACGCGGCGATGGCGAACGGGGAGAGGCCGATCCACAGCCCGAACCAGAGCTGCCACTCCTCGACGCCCGTGCCTTCCACCGCGTCCGCCATGCTCCGCGCGGCGAACGTCGTCGCGTCCGCGGCCGCGTCCGAGGAGACGAAGCCGGCGTCGACCGCCTCCTGCGGCAGCGCGGAGGGACGCGTCGACCCGCCGCGGGGTCGCGCCCGAGGCGTCGAGGAGGCGACGCGAGCGCGAGAGCGAGGGAGCGACGCGAGCGAGGGCGGCGGCGCGAGGGAGGGCGCCGCGAACCGCGCGCAGGCCGCGTGCGCCATCTCGGGCCGCGTCGCGTCCGGAGGCGCGCGCGGGGGGAGTGCCGAGTTGTTGCCCCTGCGCGTGCCACGTCGCACTGTTCATCAATAATCGGCGGGCGCGGTCAAGACTCCCGGATTGACGACCCACCCAGCCAGGCGTTTCTCGGCACTGCCAAAACACCGCTGGCCTCCGAGGTTCGACGCGACGAGAAGGCTGCGCTCCCACACCGCGCCGCGCGCTCGCGCGACGAGCCTCGCGCGCCCTCGCGCTCGCGAGGCCTCGGACCGCAGATGCACTCGTGCGCGCGACGCGCGCCCTTCCCGACCACACTCCCCCTGCGCGCCGCACCTCCCCGCACCTCCCCCGCGCGCCCCCCCCGCCCCCCCCCGTCCCCCCCCCCCCCCCCGAACCCCCGAACCCCCGACCGATCGATGACGCGTCGCTCCGCCGCCCCTCGCGTCGCCGCGCGTCCTCGCGAACCCGCGCGCGATCGCGCCTCGCGACGCTCGCCGCGCGTCCCCTCCACCCTCGGCCTCCTCCTCCTGTTCGTCGTCGCCTCGAGCGGCGCCGCCGCCGAAACCGCCGCCGCCGCCGAGAACGCCGAGAACGCCGACCCTTCTTCCCCCCCGTGCCTGAGCATCGACATGAGCGGCATGGAGGAGGCGCTGGCGACGCCGTGCGCGGACCCCGCGCTCGCGTGCTCGCACGAGGACGGATGCGTCGGCGCGTTCGTTCGTTGGCTCGCGCCCCAGTTTGAAAACCAAACCGTCGAAGCGGACGCGTACGAAAAAATCACGCCCGCGTGGATGCTCGGCTGCGTCAATCCGCACCTCGAGCGCTACCTCGAGGCCATCCCGCTCGCCACGTTCGTGGGGCTGCAGCGGTGCGACTACTCGGGGTACGTCGCGCGGTGGCCGGCGCTCGCGGCGTTCGATTTCTTGTCCATCTCGCCCGCCGATTTCGTCTCCAACATGCCGCCCGGGATGCTCGCGACCATCATGCGGGCGCAGAGGGCGCGAAAGAGACGGCGCTGAGCGCCGCGCGAGGACGAGCGAGCGAGCGAGCGAGCGAGGGTGCGCGCGTGCGGACGAGTCGCCCACGACGCGGCGAAGGAGAGCGACGCGAGCTAGACCGGTACGTAGTCTCCGTTCTCCGTTTGTTCTCGATCACTTGTTGAAAAACCACATCGACAGGCAAAAGTCCACGACGAAGATGGCGACGAGGGAGATGACGACGCTCGCCGTCGTGCTCTCCCCCACCCCCTTCGCGCCCCCCGTGGTCGTCTGCCCCCACCCGCACGAGATGGTCGCGATGACCCCTCCGAACGCCACCGCCTTGGCGCACATGATCCCGATGTCGCTGCTCTCGAGGTACTTCGCCGCCGAGTCGACGATGGCGTTGGGGCTCACCCCGTACCTCAGATCCGCGAGCAGGATGCTCGCCGCCATGCCGATCGTGAACGAGATGACCGACAGGATGGGCAGCGAGACCGCGCACGCGATCACGCGCGGGGCGACGAGGTAATCCACCGGGTCCGAGCCCAGGGTCCTGAGCTGGTCCACCTGCTCGCTCACCTGCATCGTCCCGAGCTCGGCGGCGATGGCGGAGCCGACGCGGCCCGCCAGGACGATGGCGCAGATGACGGGGGTCAGCTCGCGCGTGAACGCGAGGCCCAACAAACCGCCGATGACGCGCGTCAGACCAACCTTGGAGAACTCCTGACAGAACTGGATCGTGAACACGAGACCGACGAAGGAGGAGGTGAGCATGGCGACGCCGAGGGTGTCCGGGCCGACGCGCGCAATCTGCTGCAACGTCTGCGGCATGTTGAGCTTGCGCTGAAACACCACGCGCTTGAAGACGAGGCCGAGGAGAAGCAACGTGTACAGCGTGCGCCACATGAACTTCGGGGGGTCCCAGTCCTTGAGCTTCTCGTTGAGGTAGATGGCCACCGCGTCGCCGGCCTCCTCCAGTCGTACCGCGAGGGGGGAGGAGGACTGCTCGAACGCGGAGACCGGGGCGCCGGGGGCGTCGCCGAGGCCCGCCTCGAGCTCGACGTCGTCCGCGCCCTGGCTCGAGCCGGCGCCCCCGGCGTCCGACGCGGCGCGCGCGGTCGAGCGCCGACCGAGCGAGCTCGCGCGCGCGCGCCGCGAGATCGAGGCCGACGCGACGGGCGCGCCGTCCGCGCCGTCCGCGCGCCCGCGGAGAGGTTTGAACCCGCGAGAGCACGAGCGGCCGCGCTCGAACGCCACGCCGCGCGTGGACACGACCGCGGAAGCGCGCGCGCGCGAGCGCGCGAGGGACGCGGAGAGGGCCGCGCCCGCTCCGGCCGAAGCCAGCAACGAGGACGGCATCCTCGTCGTGGAGACGCCCGTCGGGGCGATGCCGAGCGCGCCGGTCGACGACGAATGTTGGTGCAGGCGAACCGCGAACGATGAAAAACCCACTCGTGGACTCCATGAACTCTGGTCAAGGGGGAGCAGTTTCCTCGCCTTAGTTGACATCGATAAAAGTTATCGACGGGTCGTGATAAAGTACGCCACGACGTAGTGCGATTCTTCAGGTGCGTTTTTCCACCTCCGACCCGCACCCGTCCGTATGGGCAAACAGTCACAACCCTGCGCGCGGTGAGTCACACTTCCTTGCCCGATTCTGAGCCAATCGGATTCTTCCACGGCGACCGGTCCGGGTGCCCTCGCTATCGGGAACCCCCCGCGTGCTCGCGCCCGATGCGGGCACAACGTCTCACGCATCGACGATGAGCGCTGCCGCCACCATGAGTCTCGCCGCGCGCGTGCCCGTCGCCGGTACGTCCGATCGGCGCCTCGCGCGTCCACGAGCTCCGCCCGCCCCGAGCGATCTCGGGGTTGACCCCTCCTCCCGACCCGGCGGGGATAGACGGGGAACGACCCATCTTTTCCGCATCCCCTCTCCCCCACGCGATCGCCCCCGTCGCGCGCCGATTCGCCGCGAGCGTCGCTGACTCGAGCGCTCTTCCCCTTCACCCCCGCATTCCCCATCCATCCATCGCCGATCAACAGTCAAGGCGTCGAAGCGCACCGCGGCTAAGCGCGTCAAGTCCGCGGTCAAGTGCTCCGCGGTTCCTCCCTCCGAGGCGTCGCGCGGTCCCGTGGGCAAGCTCGCCTCCGCGGTCGTCGGTCTCGGCGCCGCGGCGACGCTCTCCCTCGGCACCCCCGATTTCGCGTCTGCAGCCGAGCTCGAGATCCTCCAGACCCCCGCTCCCACCGCGGGGTACATCGTCGACGACGGCGGCCTCCTCTCCCGCGCCTCCGCCGGCGCCATCAACGGGAAGCTCAAGTCGCTCGAGGAGCAGACGGGCTACCACGTGAACGTCGTCACGGTTCGCAAGCTCGTCTTCGAGCAGGACCCCTTCGCGTTCGGCGACAAGGTGCTCGAGACGTGGTACCCGACCCTGGAGGAGGGCGATAAGAAGGGTAACCTCCTCCTCGTGAAGAACACGAAGGAGGGCGCGATCGTCGGCGGCCCCGCGTTCCTCAAGGGCGTCGGCAACGACATCCTCGACTCCATCCTCTCGAAGAACATCCCCATCAACCTCGAGGAGGAGAAGTACGGCGAGGCGCTCACCTCCTCCGTCGATCGCATCGTCGCCGCGCTCGAGGGCAAGGCGGACCCGGGCCCGCCCGCGAAGTTCGAGAAGAACAAGGCGGCCACGTACAAATCGAAGGCGGAGACGGACGAGAAGCGCGACATCTTCAGCAACGTCGTCATCGGCCTCCTCGTCATCTCCTTCGTCGTGCCCATGGTCCAGTACTTTGGCTACGTCGCCGGCGACCCCGACTTCGACGGCGATTGATCGAGAGGGCGGTAGAACCACGCGGGGGGTGGTGAGCGCTCCCTTCCCGTTTAATAGCGAACACACACGACCAACCGTGACCGCACGCCGTCGCGCGAGGCGAGAGCGAACGTGCCCGGAGCCACCCCCCGAATCAACTCGTGACGGCATTTTCGCAGCAGTTCCTGGCGGTCTCGGAATAACGTTCTCTCGCGTCGTTACAAGTGCGGATAAAACCTCGACGCTCGCGTCACTCGGTGCGACGCGCGCTCCGCCCGTCGCTTCCGCCGTCCTCGCTCCGCCCACGATACGGCGTCTGTTGTCCGCGGTCATGCACGCCTCGTCCGCGAGTCTCCGCTGCGGCCGCCTCTCGCCCGGCGCGTCCTTCCTCGTGCGGGGGTTTAGGGACCGCCGCCGCGCGCCGTGTCACGTCGCTTCGGCGCGACTGGCGAGCCAGGCGGACGTTTCGAGCGACGAGGCGGCGCGCCGCGGCGAGCGCGTCGCGGACGCGAACTTGACCCCGGGCGCGCGCGGTTTCGCGGACGACGGCGACGTCCCGCGCAGCGTCGCGGACGACGGCAAGGTGGCGCTCAAGGCGATGCGATTCGAGGAGGTGGAGGCGTACTTGGAATCCATCGGCGAGCGCCCCGGCCGCGCCTCGCAGCTCTTCGGCCACATGTACCGCCGCGGGAAGTTCACCGAGCGCGTCCGGGACATGGCCGACGTCTCGGCCGCGTTTCGCGACAAGCTCGCGCGCCGGGCGACTTTCGACGGCGACCTCGAGCTCGAGTCCGTGAAGCTCGCGACGGACGGCACGCGAAAAATTCTCTATCGCCTGAAAAACGGCGGCGGCGTCGTGGAATCGGTGCTCATCCCGAGCGAGACGGACGGCACGGGGCGAACGACCGTGTGCGTCTCCTCGCAGCTCGGGTGCGCGATGAACTGTCAGTTCTGCTACACGGCGAAGATGGGGCTTCGCCGAAACCTCACCACTTCTCAGATTGTCGAGCAAGTCGTGCGCGCGAAGCGGATGGCGGAGTCCGAGGACCCCAGAGCCGCCCCCGTCGTGACGAACGTGGTGTTCATGGGCATGGGCGAGCCCCTGCACAACATCGACGCCGTGCTCGCGGCGGTGGACATCCTCACCGACCCGCGCGGCCTCGCGCTGTCGCACAACAAGGTGACGGTGTCGACCTCGGGCCTCGTGCCCGAGATGGAGCGCTACCTGAGGGAGAGCAGAGGAAGCCTCGCGGTGAGCCTCAGCGCGACGACGGACGAGATCCGATCGTGGATCATGCCCATCAACCGCAAGTACAACCTGGAGCGGCTCATCGGCGCCCTCGCGGAGCACTTCCCGCGCAAAGGCGCGGGGAGGCACCAGCGCCAAGTGTTCTTCGAGTACATCATGCTCGCCGGCGTCAACGACTCGTCGGAGGACGCCGACCGCCTGTTGGACATCGCCAGACGCGTCCCCTGTAAATTCAATCTCATCTACTTCAACACGCACGAGGGAAGCGAGTTTCGGTGCAGCGACGCGGCGACGATCGAGGCGTTCCGCGAGCGCCTGACCGCGGGGGGGGCGGCGTGCACGATCAGGCGCAGCCGCGGGGACGAGGAGATGGCGGCGTGCGGCCAGCTGGGGTCTCCGGACGCGCCCGAGGATTGGAAACCGGCGCCGCCGCGCATGCGGAAACCGAGGAGGCTCAGGGAGGCGGAGGAAGGGGCGGCGGAAGGCGCGGGAGGAAGCGAGACCGTCGCGGCGTCCGCGAGGGGGTGACGTCGTCATGCTGATAATAGCGTGCGCTCTGTTAATAATACCGGGCGCCTTTTTTCGAAGGACGCGCGTCGAGCTATCGGGGATGTGTGTGTACAGCGTCGCGATTTCGAAATCGCGAAAAAGAGTTCGCCGCCTCCCGAGGACGACGACCTATTTATGTTCGACTCCGCGTCTCGGCGGCTCGAATGAAGTTCGCCATCAGCGGCTTTCTTCGCCTCCGCCGCCTCCGTTGCTCCCTCCGGCGTCGCCTCCCTCTCCCTCCGGGCGGCCCCACATGCCGTACTTTTCAAACTCGGACACGCTCGCGTTGCGCAGCATGGACGCCGCCGCGGGTTGGCCGCTCTCCTCGGCGAGCTCCAGCGCCGTCGCCGAGCCTCCGCGCAGGGAGCTCTCGCTCGCGCTGTGCTTCAGACTCGACCCGGCGTCGATGAGGTCCTTGAGGCACTCGGTCGACCCGTTCGCGGCGGCGGCGTGCAGGGGCGAGTACCCGCCGCGCATCAGCGACTTCTTCCCCGCGACGGCGGCGCCCGCGCGGATGAGCGCCTTGCACGCGCGCTCCGCCCCCCCGTGGCTCGCGACGTGCAGCGGCGTCGCCCCGAGCGTATTCCGCGGGTCCTTATCGCACCCGAGGTCGAGGAGGGCGAGGAGGGCGTCGAGCTCGTCCGCGCGCGCCGCCTCGTGCAGCGCCGTGTCCCCGGCGTCGTCCGCGGCGTTCACGTCGGCGCCGCCCTCGCGGACGAGGACCGAAACCGCCTCGGCGTGACCCCAGCTCGCCGCCGCCATCACCGGGGTCTGGCCCTCGCCGTCGCGCTCGTTCGCGTCCGCCCCCATCTTCAGGAGCGCGCGGATGGTCACGCAGTCCCCCTCCTCCGCGGCGTGGTGTAAAGGGGAGTGGCCGTCGTGCTGGTGCGGGAGGGGGCGAGGGAGATGGGGCGGTGAGGGGGAGGGGGGGGTGTTCGTCAGGCGCGATTTTCGGGGAATCCAAGGAGGCGCGGGCCGCGGGAAGCAAGTAGGCCGCTTCCCAGAGGCCGTCAAAAGAACGCGAGAAAGAAACGGCGCCGCCTCCCCCCCTCCCGCGCGGGAGGCGAACCGACCCGCCTCGCGCCGTCCCGGCGGAGGCGCGGCGAGAGGCTGGGGCGCTCGCGGGCGGAGGCGGCGCGCGCGAGCGGTTCGGGCGTCCGCGAGCGACGGGTCCGAGCGCGCGGCGCGTTCCCGCGCCGGCCGCCTCGCCGCAATTTGAAGCTTCCTTCGCGCGAGCGCACCTGGGGTCCGATCCTACAGAACTCCTCCAGCTCACGCTTGAGCGCCTCGTACATGTCGCCTCGTTTCGCTCCACCGTCGCCGCTCGCGGACGGAGGAGCGACCTTGACACTCATCTTGCCTCGGCCTCGTCTTCGGCGCGCCGAAGTGCGCGCCGCGTGGCGGGAACGCCACGAGTCAACTGAATCTCGAGATAACCGGTCATCCAAAATCTGACGCGGACCGGGCAATATTGGCCGTCGATTGGCTCGACGCGCCCGCTCGAATTTCACCGTCTGCTGACCCGTCCCGAGAAGTCTCTGCAGGTTGAAAAAAATTCGATCTCATCAGGAATTTGCGCGTCAAAGTTTGAAACACCCGCGTGTGTGGATGCCAAAAACCAACCCTGAGACTAAATGCTCATTGGCATGGTCCGTTTCCATTATTCAAACAGCCTTGGCACTGTGCACCCCGCAAACGCGCCGTGTGACCCCCGCGGGGCCTGCACATCGCGCGAGCCGGTCGGTGTCACCATCCGACGTCATGCTTGCTAAAGCCTGCGACCTCTTGTGGGGGAGGGAGCAGGGTGCTGACGAAGAAAACGAGGAGGTGCCGACTTTCACTCTCCCGAACTTGTCCGATGATGACGAGCCCGAAGAGGCGCGCGCTGCACCCCGCCGGCCGCGCCGCAAGCAGTCGGAGGTGCACGGCACTGTCCCGACGCGTTCGTCGGCGCGTCTGGCGTCTTCCGCGGCTCCTGCGCCCGGGTTCATGTCCGACATCGCCCGTGACAAACGCGGGCATGCCGTGATGGTGAGGACGGACAAAAGCGACCTGTCCGTGGATGATCGTTACCACGTCGTCATGGCGGTCAAGGATGGGAAGGCCGCTGGAAAGAAGGTCGCGGACGTCCTGAAGGACTTGGGCGTCAATAAGAATTCGTACGCGAGATACGTGAAGCGGTTGAAGGAGGTTGGCCATCTGCAGAGCTTCAAGAAGGGGAGGGTGGGCGCAAAGCGGAAAAAGTAAAAAATTGCGCGGGCGATGTGATTTCATCATTCCTTTTCCCGCGCGGGCCTCGCGCCGCGTCCCCTCGCCGCCCCTCCTCTCCCAGCCGCGGCTTTCGCTTTCGTTTTCGCTTTCGCTTTCGCTTTCGCTTTCTCGCCCCTCGCGCGTTTCGCCGCGGGTTTCGTCCCCGGCGCGTCCGCGTCGCCGCCCTCCGCCTCCCTTTTCCGCGCCGCCGTCTCGTTCCCGTTCGCCTCCTCGAGTTCCTTCGCGCTCGCCTCCAGCGCGAGCTCCGGGTCGATCGCCTTCCCCGTGAGACCCTTCACGGCGTTCCTGAGGCGTTCGCTTCGGTACTTCGCGAACCGTTCGTTGAACCCTGAACCCCCGTTCGTCGACGCGGCGGCGGCGAAGAAGCTGTCGATGCGGCTCTGGCGGTCCGCCTTCTCCCACAGCTGTAAAACCGGGAGGAGCAGGTCGTCCGTCCTCGCGCGCGGCCACCCGAAGCGCTCGAGGCAGAACGCGCGGAGCATGTCGAGGTCGGGGCGGCCCCACTCCAGGCGCTCCTTCGACGTGTCCACCGCGGGCTTGGCGTACGCCTCGACCACCTGCTCGGACGGGAACGAGGGGGGGAGGTCCCACCCTTTCTTCACAGAGCGGTGCTGCGCCTTGAACGCGACGCGAAGGGGCGGCTCGGCGACGGTCGAGTCGACGACCACAACCTCCTCGTCCGAGTCCGAGGGATCCTCGTCCGAGTCCGAGTCCCCATCCTCCTCATCACCATCCTCCTCGTCCTCATCCTCCTTTCCCGCGCCTTCGTCGCCGTCTTTCTCGTTCTCGCCGTCGTTCCGCTTCTCGGGCGTCTTCTTCGTCGGCGCCCGCTTCTTCTTCTTCACCTTTCTGTTCTTCTTCTTTTTCTCCCCCCGCATCGCCGCCGGGAGCGTTTTCGTGAACTCGCTCTCGGCGCACCACTCGCGGAACGCCCGTAGGCCTTCCAGCCCGGGGAACGCGGTGACGATCTCGAGGGCGTTGACGATCCCGACGCCGGCGATGCCCTCGGTGTAGTCGCTTCCGAGCAGCAGCGCGAGCTCGGCCATCCGCCCCCGGTCCAGCCCGAGCTCCGCCTCGATCCGATCGCTGTGGTACGCCTCGACGTACTTCTTGCTCTCGAAGACGTTGCGGTACACCCGCCGCGCGCCGAAGAGAAACGCGTCGCAGTCGTCCGTCACCACCGCGTCGACCAGGCCGTGCTCGTTCATCCACGCGCACTGCGCCTCGGCCTCCTGCGGCGCGATCAGGTACGGGATCCCGAAGAGCGTCAGGAGTTCCTGAACCTCGCCGTACATGTCCTCCGTTGGCGCGTCGGCGCCGGCGGAGGCTTTGCGCGCGGCGCCGCGAAGCGCGGCGCGCTCCACCGCCGTCTCGCCGAGGAGCGTCTCGAGCCGAGACGCGCGACGAGCCGCCTCCGCGGCGTCCAGGGCGGACGCGAGGACGTCGTCGGGGGGTTCTTCGGGAGGAGGGGAGGTCGGGGGCGGAACCGGAGCCGGGGCCGACGGGCCGGGGGAGGGCGCGGAGGAAGGGCCGGGGGAGGGCGAGCGCGGAGGCGCGGGCGCAGGAGGAGGAGGAGGAGCAGGAGCGGGAGGAGAGAGCTCGGGCTCCGGAGGGAGCTCGGCCTCCGGAGAGCGCTCGGCCTCCGGAGGGAGCTCGGGCTCCGGAGAGCGCTCGGGCTCGGCCTCTGGAGGGAGCTCGGCCTCCGGAGAGCGCTCGGACTCGGCCTCTGGGGGGAGCTCGGGCTCCGGAGAGCGCTCGGGCTCGGCCTCTGGAGGGAGCTCGGCCTCCGGAGAGCGCTCGGGCTCGGCCTCCGGAGGGAGATCGGGCTCCGGAGAGCGCTCGGGCTCGAGCTCCGGAGAGGGCTCGGGCTCGGCCTCCGGCCCGACGCTCCCCCCCGCTTCGGACGCGAGGCTCGCCTCGATCGCGGCTTGCACCATCGCCTCCTCCGCGTCGACCTCCTCGATCACCTCCGGCTTCGGCTCCGGTTTCGGATCCGGTTTCGAATCCGGACCCTCCGCCCCGACGGGCGCCTTCCCTTTCCTTCGCGCCGCCGCCCTGAGCGCCGCCTCGAGCGCCTCGTCGTCCAGATCCTCCCTCGGCCCGCCCGCCCCCGACGCCGCGCCCGCCGCCGGCCCCTCCGCCTCCTCCTCCGCGTCCCACTGACCGAGACTGCGCCCTTTCAAAAACCCGTGGTTGAGACTCCAAAAGTCCATCCGCCTCGGTGCCGCGTCCCTCCGCGACGAGTCCCGCGCCGCCGCCGCCGCGTCCTCGCGCGCCTCCGCCGCCGACGCGTCGGCGCCGATTCCCGCGTCCAAACGCCTCCCCTCGGCGGTTCCCGCATCCGCCTCCTCCTCGGCGTCACCCGCGTCCACGTCCTCCCAGTCGTCGTCCTCGTCCTCGTCCGCCGCGCCGCCCTCCGCCGCGGCGAGCGCGAGCGGCGGGGAGGCGGGCGCGTGTTCGTTTTCGCGCGCCGAAAACCTCCGGTGAAACTCCGCGCGACCCGCCGCGTCGTCCGCCGCGACGAGCGCCGCGGCGTCCTCCCCCTCCGCCTCGTCCTCCTCGGCGAAGAGGGGGTCGACGCCGGCTTTCGCGGCGTCCGCGGTCTCGAAGGTGATCTGCAGGTCGAGGGTCGCGCGTCCGTCGTTCCCCGCCCTCTGGTCGAGGGGAAGCACGGGCATCTCCGCGATGGTTCGCGAGACGGTGGGCGTCGGGAGCACCGCGTGCACGGAACTCAGAAGGAACCGCTCCTTCGGCGCGCGGATGGGACCGCCGCCGCCGGTCCATCCGCGCCGCCGGTCCATCCGCGCGCCGCCGACGATCCCGCCGGAGCCCGAGCCGTGGCCGAAGAGGCCGTCGCGTCGGTCCCGGGGCTTCTCCTTCGCGTCGCCGAAGAGCGACGAGGCGAGGCCGCCGCCGCCGGCGTCGAACGCGCCGCTGCCGCTCGCCGACGGTGGTTTCTCAAAGACAAACTCGCGGTCCCTCGCCGACGCGATGCGCTGCCCGCGGAGGGCGTCCGTTCCCTCCGCGCCGCCGGCGAGGAACCCGCCGCGCGTCGGGGCGTCCGCGATGGCGAGCGGCTTCCCATCGTCGGTTCGGTTCGCCGCGGGAGCGGGGCCGCCGCTCCCTCGGATGACCTTCTCCATCTTGCGTTTGAGCTGCGTGGACTTGAGGTAGGTGGCGAGCTGGAGCTGACTGAAATCCGCCATCTTGCCGCTGACGTTCTGGAACGTCTCGCGGTTATCGGCGACCCGCCGCTCGCGCATCTTCAGCATCACCTCCATCTGCACCGAAGGCGGGAGCGAGGCGAGCACCTCGGGGTCGATGTCGTCCGTCTCGGGGATGAACATCTCCTCCTCCTCGGACTCCTCCTCGGACGCCAAGGACGAGCCGCGCGCCTCCCACGCCGCATCCTCCTCCCCCTCATCCTCCTCCTCGTCCAAGAGCGACACGGGGCCCGCCGCCGCCTGGCTCGCGCGCTCGCCCTCGCCGTCCGAGTCGTTCGTCGGGTCCACCGCGCCGTTCGCGCCCGGCGCGCCGGCGCGGCTCGACCCGGCGGCGGCGTTCGCGTCGAGCGCCTTGTTCAGCACGGAGGCTTTCATCGCGTTGAGCAGGAGCTTCTCGGCGGTGCGCCTGACCTGCCCTTGCTTGTTCTCGCGCAGGCGGCGTCGTGCGGCTGTCGTGCGACGCTTCAGCGCGGGGGTGGCGCCGTCGAAGACGAACACGGGCATGATGCGATTGTAAAGAAGCCGACATATACGGCGGTAGAAGCCGATGAGATGCGCGTTGGGGAGCATGTCGCCTCGGTCGTCTCTCATGGCTTTGATGAACTGGAACAGCCAGACGGACGCGTCCACGGCGACGCGCTTGCCCGCGAGCGCCTCGATCGGCACCCGTCGACCTGTTGGCTCTAGAAGGAGCCAAAGATTTTTGACTCCCATGGCCGCTCAACGCGTCCGCGCGTAGACTACCGTGGAGACGACATCCAGCTAGGAGAGCGGGTCGCGCGCGGAGCGCGGTGTGCGGGGGCGAGGGCGGATCTGGTTCGACGGGAACGCGGGCTGCGAAGTCCGAGAGAGAACGGAGCCCTACGCTGCGACTAACTCGGGGAAAAATACCGGAGAGGCGCGATCGGAGGGGGGCGATAACGTACGGGACGAGTAGTGTGATTCTTCAGGTGCGGATGAGAGCGTCGAGAGACGCTGGTCTCGGCGAAGGGGGTCGTATGGGCAAACAGTCACGGCGCGGGTCGGGATTTCGCGCATCTCGTTTTCGCGCATCTGATTCCGCGGGGGGCTGACTGTTTGCCCATACGGGCCCCGACAGATCCCCCGGGGTACCCGCAGTCAGAACACCCGCGTGTGCGGAACATACAGGGATTTTGGGGGGGGGTGTATCTCTGAGAGATAACACATCGAAGCCGCAGCGGGAAGAACCTCAGTAGATCGTAGCAGCAAGGCTACTCTGCTACTTACAGTACCCGGCGGCACATTAAAGTCGTCTGCAATGGATGTATCGGTCCGGCCGTTCGGAATTGCGGTCGCAATGCTATTCATAAAACTATACGTAGTCGGTTAACGACGGACCGGGATATAGTGCACCATCGAGGACTGCTACCAAGCTTAGAGGCGTTCAGCTGTTAGCATGTCTCGCGTAGCTTCGCGCCATCGGCTTTTCAGCCGAGC
>MDSW01054111.1_pt1 | contig 15647 bp, 6 predicted proteins | sample 811171 | NCBI WGS metagenome assembly MDSW01 (sample SAMN05326641, study PRJNA326480) | marine metagenome | isolation source: seawater | place: Atlantic Ocean: North West | collected 2012
CCGACGCCGACGCCGACGCCGACGCCGACGCCGACGCCGACGCCGACGCCGACGCCGACGCCGACGCCGACGCCGGCGGCTGCGTGTTTTGTTGCTTCTCCCGCCTCGACGCGCCGCCGCCGCCGCCGCCGACCGCGGCGGCTTCGAGCCTCGATTCCAGGCTCGACCTCCCAGCCTTCGCCGCGCCGCTCTCGCGCGCGTCCCCCGCGAGCCGCCGCGCGCGGTCCCGCGCGGTCAACCTCGAGCCGCCGCCCGCCGTGACCACCTTCGTGGTCAACGCGATAGGCGACTTGCTCGGCGACAGCAGCGGCATCGCGCGCGACGCCTCCTCTCTCTTCTCCGGCGAAAGCAACGGCGTCACCGGACGTCGCTCCACCTTCCTCAGCGGGTCCGTCGGGTCGAACGTCTTCCTCGGCGGCGTGAGCGTGCGCGTCGCTTCGCCCGCGAACCGACTCCGACTCGCGCGCTTATCGTGCAACCCGACGTAGGTCCTCTCCGGCGTCAACGCGCCCTCCATCGCGTACGACGGCTCGTCTCTGTCCTTCGACGCCGCCGCGCCGCTAAGGGCCATTCCATACAAGCAAACGTCCGGGTGGAGTTCATAGGCGTCAGTTGGAGTTGAAAGGCGTCGATGGCGGGGATTGAAAGCGTGGGGTGGGCGGTGAGACACGCCGGGAAAAGTCCTTAAGGAATGGCGTTCACCACGCCAACGCAGTCGTATGGGGACCAGTGTATAGAACGCACCTAAGTTTCGTCTTGACCCGCAACACCGGGTTCGGCTCCACGTTCTCGCGGTCGCCGGGCGAGGACGACGACGACGCGCTGCCCCCTGCTTGGGGTGGCCTCGCCGCTTTCGTCGCGGACGCGTATCCGAACCACGCGTCGTCGTCGTCGCCTCTCTCTTTGCCTCCTTTCCTCGCGGCGGAAGCGGCGGAACCCGCGGCGTATCCGTCGTCGTCCTCGCCGACGACCACCGCGGCTTTATCCAACAAGTAAAGGCGCTCGCGCACGATATCCTTGAGAAGCTTCGCCGCGCGCTTCCCGTCCTCGATGCCGTCGAAGAGGATGTCCGCGGCGAGGCCGCGTCTCGGGCCCGGCGCGCCGCCCTGCGCCTTCGGCGGGCTGCCGCCGCCGCCGCCTTTCCTCCGCAGCACGCCCGGGGCCATCGTCTTCACGAGCGCGTCGTAGTCCTTGGCGTCCATCGCGACGTCGCGCGAGGAGGACGTCGCGCGAGAGGATGACGGAGATCTTGGCGCGTCCAGCCGCGGCGCGACGCGCGCGAGCACGCGCACGAGCGCGTCCAACGCGGCGCGTCGATCCGCGGGGAGGCGGTCGAGGAGCAGCCGCGTGACGTACAGCCGGCTGCGATAGTCCTTGATCTTCACCGCGGCTGCGAACGCCTCGTGGAGCTTGCCGGTCAGGAGGCTGTCGTCGAGCTCGCGCAGGAGCTCGAGGATCAGCGTGGAGAGGACGCCCGGCGCGATGCCTCTCGCGCGCGCGTCCTTCGCGCACGCGTCCAAGATCTCCTCGCGCGCGTACTCTCTCGCGTCCGCCACCGCGTCCGCGCCGCGGTCGGCGTCCCTCCACGCCTCGCCGGGGAGGAACAGCGCGTCGCCGACGCCCAACCCTTTGTCGTCGCCGAGCATGTCCAGAAGCACCGCGCACGTCGTGTGCAGCGCGCGCAGGCGCGGGCGGTCCGCGTGCCTGAACGACGGCAGCCGCGGCGCGGCGCCGTGCGGAAGCGCGCTCGCGATGCTTCGCGGTGGGCCTCCTCCTCCTCCTCCCGCGAGGCCGCCGCCGGCGCTGGACGAGGACGCGGACGCCGCCGTCGCCGCGCGGCGGCGTTCCATGGCCGCCGCGTGCGCGCTCGCGGCACCGTACATCGCTCGCCGATGCGCGCCCCTGGCGCCGCACGCGAGCGAGCTTGTGATGGTGACACGGAGATTCCAAACGGCTGGCTGCCGCGACCGCGACCACGACCTTCAGCTTCTAAAAATTTGTATCCGCGGTCGGTCGATTCCACTCCTCCGAGACACCGCACCGATACTGTACCGCTCCAAAAAGCGTCGGGTCCGCGCTCGCTCCGTAATCGACGTCGCACCACGTGACGCGCGACCGACACAGCCTCGGACGTCATGGCCGCGCACGCCATGTCCGCGAACACGCTCGTAGCTAAACTCGGGGGGGTCGCCGTGAACAAGGCCGCGACCGGTGCGCGCGCGATTCCCGCGTCTCCGTCGCCGCTCTCTCGCGCGGGGAAGAAACCTGACCTAAACCCTCGTCCGCGTCGCGGCGACGGAACGCCGCCGTCGCGGCCGCTCGCGCGCCGCCGCGGCGCGATTTCTCGCCGCGGGCGCGCTCGTAGGACACGGCAGCGACACGTCGTCCGCTCATCTCGACCTCGCGCGCGTCGCTGACCTCCCCCGCCCGCCCTTCCTCCGGTCGTCTCGTCTCGATTCTCCTCCTCAGGCGCGAAGAAGTCGGCGTGCTTCACGGGCGGTGCCGCGGTCCCGCGCGCGTCCGTTCGCTCCGCCGCGCGCGTGAACGCGACCGTCCGCGCCGCGGTGTCGCTTCCGGACGGCGTCACGGTCGAGAAGATGGGCAAGGTGCGCGTCGTGCTCGCCTCGTATCGCGGTTCCTCGCGTCGCGCGCGCGCATTCCCGGCGTCGACGTCGCCGCGCTGTTGGCGGTGGATAACGCTGCGGTGGCAGCGGAGAATTCACTCATCTCATCTCGCCCCGACTCACCCGCCCACCCCGACCCCTCCTACCGACGAATCGAATCGAATCGAACAGGACGTCTTCAACACGTCGTACTACCCCAAGGGCGAGGACACGGACAACTCGAGGAAGCCGTGGGTCGTCATCGACGCCGCGGGGCTCCGCCTCGGCCGCCTCTCCACGCTGGTTGCGACGTACCTCCGCGGAGGGAACGTCGGGACGTACTCGCCGAGCATGAACATGGGCACGTACGTCGTCGTCGTCAACGCGTCGCAGGTTGTCGTGTCCGGCAAGAAGTTCGAGGATAAGCTGTACAAGCGTCACGAGACGGGGCGGCCCGGGAGCATGAAGGAGGAGTCGTTTAAGATGCTCCAGGCGCGGATCCCGGAACGCATCGTCGAGAAGGCAGTGCGCGGGATGCTCCCGAAGAACCGCAAGGGCCGCGAGCTTTTCACGCAGCTCAAGGTGTACGGCTCCGAGGAGCACCCGCACGCGGCGCAGAACCCGATCGACGTCACCGCGGAGGTGAAGGAGCTGTGCTACTCGTCCGGGATGAAGTCCGCGTGAGGTGAGAGAACGGAGGGTGAGAGCGAGGAGCCGAAGAGATCTGATCATCATCACCGCGGCGGGGAGCGCGACCGCAGACGTACCCATAGCCACGTCGAGGGAGCTTTGTGAATACGATTCTTTGTGAAAAAATGTGCACTGCACGCGTCCGCGATCAGAAACGTCCGTCTGAGCGCGGCCGGCTCGACTGCGCCGACGCCGTCTCTCCGTCTTCTCTCTCTCTTCTCTCTCCCTCCGTCCTCTCTTCTCTCTCCTCCCGCCCTCCGTCGCGGCGGGCGATCAGCGCACCGGGCAGATGTCGTCGATCTTCAAGATCATCCGCACGCACTCGGTCGCCAACGACAGCGCGGACGTGCTCACGAGAAGCGGCTGCACGACGTTCTCCGCGAGGATGTCCGTGATGGTCCCCTTGCGGACGTTGATGCCGTAGTTTTCATTCCCGGGCGTCGCGTGCTTGTTGCGCAGCTCGGTGACGATCTCGATCGGGTTCAATCCCGCGTTCTCCGCGAGCGTGTACGGGATCACCTCCATGGCATCCGCGAACGCTTTCACGCACACAGCCTCCATGCCGGACAGCGTCCTCGCCCACTTCCCGAGCTGCTGCGACACCTCCACCTCGGGCGCGCCGCCGCCGACGATGAGAAACCGCTTCTGCACGAGGCATCGAATCACGCACAACGCGTCGTGCAAGGAGCGATCCGCCTCCTCGATCACGAGCTTGTTGCTGCCGCGACAGAGCACGGAGACGGTGTTCCCCATGTCCTTGATCCCGGTGAATTTCACCATCTTATCCGCGCCGCACTGGACCTCTTTCACGAGCTCCGCGTGTCCCAGCTTGTCCGCCGTGAGCTGATCCACGTGCGCGACGGGCTGGCAGTTCAGCGTCTTGGAGATGAACTCGACGTCGTCGCGCTCGACGTCCCTCACGACGAGGATCTTCGCCTTGGCGAGGTAGTGCAGCGCGAGGTCCGTCGTCGCGTCGCGGAGGATGCTCTTCTGGATCAAGAGCACGTTGCACCCGGAGGCTTTGATCTTCTTGATCAGGCCGATGATGTAATTCCTCTCCTCCTTCAAGATGCGATCCATCTGCGCGTAATCGCTCACGACGACGGAGTTCTCCATGTCCGTCTTCGGCGGCGAGATGCAAAACTGAATCAGCGCCACCTTCGCGTTCTCCACCTTGGTGGGCCCGCCCGCGGCTTTGGACGACTTCGAGTCCAAGACGAGGCCCGGGACCATCTCGGTGTCGTCGATCGTGCCGCCCCCCTTGCGGTGGATCTTGATGTCCTTCAGGTCCACCATTTCGGGCCGCTCGGGGTCCATGATCTTCAGCACCGAGTCCACCGCGATCGGAGCGAGGACGTTGCTGTACTGCGCGACCACCTTACTCCCGAGCGACGTCGTCGCCGCCTTGATCAGCGCCGGGCGATCGCTGATATCGAGCGGGATGGACATCTCCTGTAAGATCTCGCACGCTTTGTCGCACGCGAGGCCCATGGCATCGGAGATGACCGTGGGGTGCACCCCCCGCGTCAGCAGCGAGACGCACTTGTTGAGGAGCGAGCCGCACAGCACGGTCACGGACGTCGTCCCATCTCCCGCGACGATGTCCTGGGACTTGGACAGCTCCACGAGCATCTTCGCCGCGGGGTGGGACACCTCCATCTTATTCAAGATCGTCGCGCCGTCGTTGGTGATCGTCACGTCGTTGTTCCCGCTCACGAGCATCTTGTCCATCCCTCGCGGGCCCAACGACGTTCGGATCGCGTCCGCGAGCTTCTTCGCGGCGTTCATGTTCGACGTCCGGATGTCGTGCTTCAGCTTGTTGTCGCTGTAGCGCTCGCCCGCGGACGTCCCGGTGGAGCCACCATTCGCGGTCTTCTCCCCCATAGCGACCGACGAGCGCGTTCTTCTCTTCTTCTCGCGGTTGTTGAGGCGCGGGAAATAAGAAAGATGTTCGTTTCCGACGCGCCGCGGAAGCTAGATCGCGCGCGGTGTGCGCGTGTCACGACGAGCGCGAGTCGCGGGAAGACGGCGAAGACGTCTTTCGATCGACGTGACGCGCGTCGCGGTGGCGCGAGGCGTTGTGACGCGGACGGCGCGCGCGTTCTTCGCCTCGGCGGCGACCGATCGTCACGTTCTCTTCACAAACTTTTCGAAAGTTGGGCGGCCGGAGTGTTGACCGCGTCTGGCTGGGGACGATTAGACCGTCGTTCTTGAGTCGCGCGCGTCGCGCTCGCGCCAGACTGATTGTCCGTGCGCGTACGCGAACACGTACTCGTACGGAATATCGCGGCGACCGAAAGCCAACCCAAAAACAGCTCCGCGCGGTCGTCGCGACGCAGTCGCGCTCGCGGGGCGACGTTCGCGCGCGGCTAGGACACGCGCCGGCGCTCGAGGACGCGAACGTCACTCCGCGGACGCGGTTCGAACGCGCGGAAGCGGTAATCGCGTCGCCGTCGGGGTCGAGGACGCGCGCGCGCGGACGGAATCGCCGCGAATTCCCCCCTCCTCCTCCTCCTCCTCTCCCGCTTAGCGCGCGCGCGAGCGACGCGCGCGAGGCACGATGGCGACCCCGGAGGAGGAGCTCTCGGAGCTGCAGAGGAAATACGCGCTTCTCGGTGCGCGAAGGCGCCGCGATCGCGCGACGCCATCGCCATCGCCGTCGCCGTCGTCCCCTCCCTCGCTCGCGTCTTTCCGCCCCACCCCACCATCGTCGCGGACTGACCGACCCGTCCGAACCTCCCCGATCTATCTGCAGAGGGCGATCGCAAGGCGTACTTCGAGACGTCGCAATGGACGATGAAGCAGAATAAGGAGACGATCACCGCGGCGAAGGTGCGCGCGCCCCCTTCCGATCGCGCTGACCGGCCCCCCCCCGAAATGAATCAATCACGATTCCACGATCCAAACGCTCACCGCCCGGCCCTCCCGATCGAATCGCCGCAGAGAGAAAACAAGATGCTCATCGCGCAGCTCGCGGAGCAGGCGGTCTCGAACGTGGACAAGCCCAAGCCCGAGCAGCTCGGCCCGGAGAACAACGAGGAGCTCTTCCGCCTGCAGTCCTTCAGCAAAGATCTCAAGGCGAAGTACGACCACTTCAAGCAAGAGGCGGTGCGAAAGACGAGGGAGCTCGAGCAGAAGCTCGACAAGCTGAAAGACCTCGAAGCGGAGGGGCACACGCACGAGGAGGACGACACGCCCGTCATGTCGACGATCCGGCAGCTCGAGAACAGGTTCGATAAGGCGCTCATCAAGTACAACGAGGCGGCGTCCATCGGCAAAACCTACGAACAGATCGTTCGGCGGCACGGCGAAGAGAAGATGGACTTCGACCGGCAGCTCGCGCTCATCGAGAGGGCGCTGAAACAGAAGGAGAAAGACCTCGTGCAGCTGACGCTGATGTCGCACGACGCGATCGCGGCGAAGGAGATGGCGAAGAGCGAGCTCTTAAGGGTGGAGAAGGAGGAGGCGGCGGAGCGCGCCAAGCGGAACAAGGAGTTGAAAGATCGCAGGGACATGGTGCGGCAGCGCGAGGACATCAACGCGCAGCTCGCCGCGCGCGCGGCGCAGCGCGAGGCGGACGCGCAGAGGGCGGAGGAGGCGCGCAAGCACAAGGCGCTGATGAGCGACAAGGCGAGCAAGGAGGATTACGAGCGCGCGAAGAAGGAGAAGCAGGACCGGATGCGAGCGTACGAAAACGCCTTCTTCAAGATCAAAGAGGCGACGGGCGTGAGCGACATCTCCAGCGTCATGGACAAGTTCATGACGCAGGAGGACACGAACATCAACCTGAAGCTGCTCACCACGGAGGGACAGGCGAAGCTCGACGCCCTGCAGGCGGCGAGGAAGGAGGCGAGGACAGCGCTCGAGGAGTACCGCTTCAGCGGCGGCGGCGGCGGCGGCGGCAGGAGAATCGTCGACGAGTACGAGTCGTCGCTCGTGGACGGCATCAACAACAACGAGCGCGTGCGCGCCAAATTCGAGAAGGTGCACCGCGTGCTCGTGTCGATGAAGTCCGGGACGGAGCACTTGATGGACAAGCTTGACGTCGTCGACGGCGGCGTCGCGCAGCCGCCGGATGTCGTCTCGGACGAGACCGTCGTGGAGGTCCTCGCCGCGTGCGAGCAGAAGCTGATCAAGGCGCTCCAGGAGGTGGGAGACGCCGCGAAGACGGCGCTTCTCGCGCTCGACGACGGCGCCGCGGCGGCGACGAAGACGATCAGCAAGCACAACGTCCGCGTCGACATGAGCCTCGAATACGGCGGCAGCGACAGCGACGGCGAGGAGGACGAGGAGGGCGCGGACGAGGTTCCCGACCGAGATCGCGTCAAGGTGAGCGCGAACGAGCTCGCGGAGAAGCTCGCGAAGAGGAAGAAGGGCGGGCGGGGGGGGACGCCGCTGGACGGGCAGGGCTCGAAGGGGAGCCGGCCGTCCATGGCGTGATGTGATGGATCGAAAAAATCGCACGTCGCGTCCGTCGTCTCGCGAGCCGGGGTGGGGCGCGCGTCGCATCGTTTTATCGAACGCGTCACGCGTCTACATCACACAACTTCTACTACCGCTCTCGTTGCATCTACGTTAAATATACGTACTGTAGATCTTCCGTCGTCACGCCCCGGCGAGGATCGTGTCGCCGACGAGCTCGTCGAAGATCTCCTCCGATAACCGAATCAAGATGGCCTTCTCCGTCGCGCGCACGTCGTACCACCCCAAGTCGTCGCTCGAGCGCACGTCCTCGCGCACGATGTCGTCCACCTTGACGCCGCCGTCGCGCGCGGGCGCCAACGACGCCGCCGCCCTATCGCCGACCAACTTCACCAGACGATCGCCCGCGAGTTTCTCCGCGCCGGCGGCGGAGCCCGCGGCGACGACGAGCGACGACCCGATCCCGCCGACGACAGAGTCCTCGCCGGGCTCGAGCGCGGCTGCGCCGGGGACGAGCTCCGCGAGAATCTCCGATATCGTGTCAAACACGAGGCGGTCCGGGACGCGCTCGGCGATCTCCGCGTGCGCGGGAGAGGCGGAGGAGGAGGTCGCGAACGCGAACGCGGCGTCGTCGAGCCGGGACAACGTAGCCGCGTCGACGCCGCCGGCGACGGCGCCTGCGGCGTCGAGCACCCTGCGCGCGAACGCCTCGACGTGCTTCTCCACCGCCGCGCGCGCGCGCTCTTCCGTCGTCGCGCCCGGGACGACGACGCGCTTCGGCGGCGGCTCGTGGCGCGGCGCGTGGTGCGGCATGTGGATGTTCGCCTCGTGGTGCGTCAAGAAGCCGCTCTCTTTGTGCGCCGCCGCCGACGACGGCGACGCCGCCGACGACGGCGACGGCGACGCGGACGGCGACGCCGCGGCCGCCTTCTCCGCGGCGCCGCCGACGACGGCGTCCGCGGCGTGCTCTGACGGCGACGGCGAGATCTTCCCCGACGCGTCGTCCGCGCGCGGCTCCGGGTCCGATCCCGCGGACGTCCGCGGGGAAGGCCCCGGCGACGTCTCGAACTCGTCGCCGCTGTATCCGTCGTCCGAGTACACCTCCGTCTGGATCGACTCCTCGGGTTCCACCGAGGACTCCGGCGGCGTCGGGAGTGACTCCTCGATCTCCGTCGAGCGCGACGCGGCGGCGGAGGCGGACGTGGACTTCGACGTCGCGGCGGCGGCGGGGGCGGCGGACTCGACGCCCCGCGATTTCGGCGGCGATTTCGGGGGCTTCCCGCCCCGCGTCTTCGCCTTCGCCTCCGCTTCTTCCACCGCGGCGGCGGCCGCGGACGCGACGCGACCGACGGACGCGACCGACCCGGACGCGGTCGTCCCCTCCGTGGAGCCAATCTCCGACGGCGCCGGCGACGTCGTCGCCTGGGAGCCAATCTCGAAATCCTCGGGGATCGTCGTCTCCGCCGCAGACGCCTCAGCGGCGGCGAACTCGCGCTTCTCTCCATCTTTCCGCCGCTCCGTCCGCTTCTTCTGCACGAGCGCTTCCACGCGGTGCAGCTCGTCGATCGCGCCGTCGACGTCGCTTCCCCCGGGACTCTCGTCGTGTTCGACGACGACGTCCTCGTCGTCGACGCCCGGAGCGTCCGACCCGGACCCGGACGCGTCGTCCGCGAACGCCACCTCGTCCGCTATGGACTCGGAAACGTCCGCGTCTCGGGCGTTTCTTCCTTGCGGTCGCGGTCGCGGCGACGGCGCGAGCTCCCCGCCCTCCAGCGCGAGGAGCTCCGCCTCCATCTGCCTGACGCGTCTCTGTTTCTCCTCGAGCTCGCGCGCTTTCAGCTCGCGCTTCCGCTCTCGGAGCTTCGTCTCCACGTCCTTCTCGCGCGCGGCGATCTCGCGCTCGACGGCGGCGGCGCGCGCTTCGAAACTCTCGTCCACCGACGCGCTCGCGCGCGCGGCGAGGCCGGGATCCTCCTCGACGACCGTGGGGGACGCCCGCCCCGCGTCCTCGTCCTCGCGTTCGTCCCCGCGAACGTTCGCCGTCGACTCCTCCAAGATGGACGCCTCCGGAATGCTCTCGTCGACGGACGACGACGTGTCGTCGTCGTCGTCCCGACGCGGCGGGACGACCGCGACCGCCTTCGCGGTCGCCTTCGCGTCGTCCGCCGCGGGGTGGCTCGCGCCGACGTCCGGCGCGGGCGCGAGCCGTCTCGTCTCCTCCTCCGCCTCCTTCGCCTCCCTCGCGAAGTACGACGCGGCGTCCGCTCGCGCGGCGGCCGCCTCTCGTCGCTCCACCTCTTGCGACTTCCTCAGCGTCGAGACGAGCATCTCCGTCACCTCCCTCACCTGCGCGAGGCTCTCGTCGCGCATCTTCGCGGTCATCTCCAGCGCGACCCGCTCCAGATCCGCCGCGCGCGCTTCGAACTTGTGCTCCATGTCTTCCTTCGCCAACGCGAGCTGGTGCTTGTAGTCCATCTCCGTCCGCTGCCGCTCGACGACGCTCGCGTACGCCGCCGCCTCTTGCTCCGCCCTGAACAGATCCCTCGCGCGCTGCACCTTGCTCAGCTCCGCCTGCATCGCGCCGAGCTCGTCGAAGAGAGAGAGCTCGTTCTGGAGCTGGCGCTCGAGCTCGGACGGGGTGAGGCGATCAGCCGCGTCGTCGTCTTGCTCGGCGGCGAGCGCGGCGAGCGCCGCGGCGCGGTCCTCGGCGTTCCGTTCGCGTTGTGAACGCCGTTCCTTAAGAACTTTTCCGTCCGCGTCCGCGTCCGCGTCCGCGTCCACCCCGTGGTCGATCTCGACGTCCGCATCCTCCTCGGGCGAGGACGAGCGGACGGATAACGCCGTGGAGGCGCTGGGCGGGCGAGCCTGGCGCGCGGGCGACCGCCGCGCGGGCGAGACCGGCCGGCTTCGCCGACGCGTCGGCGTCGGGGTCTCCGCCGTCCCCGCCGCCGCCGCCGCCGCCGCCTGGGCCCGGCGCTCGACGACGATGGGCACCGGCTCCGTCTGCGCGGACGACGACGTCGACGCGCGCGCCTCGGCGGCGAGAGGCAGCGTCGGGATCGACGCCGCGGCGAGGCGCGACGCCTCGGCGGCGGCGACTCGAGACGCGTACAGACTAAAGACGGACGCCGGCGCCGCGCTTCGCGCGGGCGGCGGCGGCGGCGGCGGCGGGAGCGGATCGCGATCCACCGCCGCCGGCGCCAACGCGCGCATGACGTCCTCGGCGGCGTACGGCAGCCGCTCGAGCGCCGTCGTCGCCGCGTCGTCGTCGTCCTCGCCCGGCGCCATCGCCATCGCCTCTACGCGCTGTCCCGCGCGCTTCACGAGTCGCTTCTTTCTCGCCATCCCGCCCGCGCCTTGCGACAGCCAGTCCTCGCGTCGCGGCACGTGCGCGTCCCCGGGGAGCGTCGTGTGCGTCTCCGGCGGCCCGAACTTCACGCCGAGCAGCCGCGGGGGCGGCGCGGGATCGGACGGCGGCGCGAGCGCCAGCGCGTCCCTCTTCGGAGGCGATTCGCGAAGCGTGAGCTCCTCGTCGTGAATCACCTCGACGTCGTCGTCGTCGTCGCCGCCGCCGCCGCCGCCGCCCGCCGTCGTCGTCTTGGGCGCGAACGAGATGCGCCGCCCGCTCGCGTGCGCGTACGCCTTCGAGGGCGACTTCAGCGACGACCGCAGCGATCGCCCCGCGGCGGGACCGCCCGCGGTGAGATCCCCGGACGCGACGCGCCGACGCGCTTGGTACCCGCGGACGTGCGACTGCACCGTCGTCGCCGCGGCGTTGGCGCGCATCGCGAAACCGATCCCGCCGTCGCCGTCGTTCCTCGCGCGCGGCGGGGGCGGGCTCTCGCTCGAGGACGGCGACTCGGAGGACTCGTGCGCGGCGGCGTTGTCGGCGTTGTCGGCGTTCGCGTCCCGCATCCCGCGCGAGCGCGTAGTCGGCTTCGCGTCCCTCGCGCGTTCGAGCGCCTTTTCGCGGTTCGCCTGCTTCTGGGTCGCGGAGAAGGCGTCGATCGTCGCCGCGAGCCTCCGCGCCACCTCCCTGAGCGCGAGCGCCTCTCTCGCTTCCTCGTTCGCCTTGGCCTCCGCGGCCGATTTCCTCTCCGCGATCTGCCGTTTGATCTCCTCCGCGCTGTGGGGCTGATGCCGCGGCTCGCGCGTCGGCGGCGCCGAACTCGTCGACGGCGGCGGCTTTTTTTTCATCCGAAGCGGCGGATACTCCACGCGTCCTTTCCCGGTCGGGTCCCTCGCGCCGCCTCTGCGCCCGCGCTGGACCATGCCCTGGATGTCCACGATCTCGGGGTTCGCGCGGAACGCGGACTTCTCCGCGCCGCCGGCCGCGGCGCGACGGATCCCGCCCGCGCTGACGAGCGCGACTGGAGGTCCAGGGTTAACCCGATCCGACGTCTTCGCCGCGTCGGAGCTCTCCGCCGTCGCCGCCTCCGCCGCCGCCGCCTCGACCGGGTCGCCGTCGTCGTCGACGTGCGACCGCTTGATCGGCGTCGCCGGGTCGTCCGCGCGCGACGACCCGTCGTCCAAGCCCGGGTCGACCCACGCCGGGTTCTTCTTCGGCGGCGCGTCCTCGTCCGCGTCCTTGTCCTTGCGCGCTCTGATCCTCGCCTCCGCGGCGAGTCGCGCCTTTTCGCGGCACCGCTCCTCTTCCTCGCGCTTAATCTTCGCGCGCTTCTCCTCTTGTTCTCTGAGGAGCGCCTTCTCCTCCGCGAGTTTCTTCTTCCACCTCGCCTTGCTCTCTAAGATGAAAGCCCGCGCTTTCGCCTGACGCTCGGCCGCCGCCGCGGGGTCCTCCGCGGGCGAGGGCTTCTTCGCCGCGTCGTCGGGTTCGACGCGCGATTCGTTCGACGTCGGCTTCGCCCACCCCATCTTCTTCCCCGCGCCCTTCCTCGCCGCCTCCTCCGCCGCTTTTTTCTCCGCCGCGAACTTCGCGCGTTTTCGTCGCGCGGCCTCCTGGTGCCGCCGCTCGAGTTCTTCCGCGTCGACGCCGACCCGCCACGGCCGCTCCGGCGACCGCGCGGGGACGCGGCGTCGCGCCGCTTCCCTTCGCGCCGCGCTCGCGGCGTCGAGATTCTCCTTCGACGACGCGCCCGCCCTCGCGTCGCGCGCGGCTCTGCCGGGGTCGTACACCGACCCCTGTCGTTGGCCCCTCCTCGCGTTCGCGGCGGCGGCGTCGTCGGGTTTCGCCGGCGGCGGCGCGTCCTTCGCGCGCCTCGCCGCCGCCGCCTGATTGCGCAGCGCGACGCGTTTCAACATCTGATGCACCGCGTTGTGCCTCCGGAGCTTCTCCTCTTCGTCGCGCTCCGCCATCAAGCGCTTCGCCTCCACCTCTCGCATCGCGAGCTTCGGCGGCGGGAGCGCGATCCCGAGCGGGACGTTCGCGGGGACGACGCCGTCCGCGACGACGTTCGCGTGGCGCGAGATGAGCTCCAGGAGTTGCGCGCGCGCTTCCGAGTGCGACGTCGCCGGCGGCGCGGGCGGCGTCTCCGCGGGGCGTGGGCACGCGGGGCAGTCGCGTCCGGGGGAGCGGAACCCCGCCGCGGGCGCGGGCGACCGCGGCGGCGTCGGCGTGCGCGACCGCGGCGGCGGCGTCGTGCTCCTCGCGCGTCGTGGCTTGTTCGGATGACGGTGTCCTCCCCGTCCGTCGTCGTCCCCAGCGGATCGATTCGCCCGCGCCGACGCGACCGGGATGTCCCCGAGGCGCGTCCGCGGCGGCGCCATCGCGATGTCTCCTATCGGCGCCTCCTGTCTACGCGCGGAGACGGCGCGCGGCGACGCACGCGGCCGGGTCCTCTCGCGCGGGGTGGTGTGCCCCCGGCGCGAGGACGCCTTTCCCCGACCGGCGTTTCTTTCAACGGTCGTCTTCTCGGATCGACCGATGAGCTCTTCTTCAATTTCATCGCGCCGTCGCCGACCGCGGACGTCACTCCATCGAGCGAACGCGCGCGCGGACGAAGATGGCGGACGAAAAGAAAGAAGAGCCGAAGAAGGACGTCGCGGTCGACCTCGAGTGCGACGACGAGTTCGAGGAATTCGGGAACGAAGGTGCGCGCCGACTGGGGGAGCCGGCGTCGACGTCGCGCGCGCGCGCGCGATCTGACCTAAAAAAAAGTGCTCCCGCCGCGAGATCTCATCTACTCCGCGCTCACCAAAACCTCTCGCCCCTCGCGCCTTTCGTCGTCGCAGAGTGGGCCAACGAGGACGAGGACGCGGAGGACGTGCAGCAGTGGGAGGAGGACTGGGACGATTCCGACGCGAACGACGACTTCACGAAGCAGCTGCGCGCGGAGTTAGATCGCTTCGAGCAGACCAAGCAGTGATGTGCGCGAGGGCGGACGGCTGTGTTTGAGGAGGAGACCGGGCGAGGGCTCGGCGCTGACGCCGCGCGATGCGCCGCGCGACGACCGCCGCGGACGCCCCGCGCGGCGTCGACGAACGCCGTAGTGTAGAGACCTAGCGCGCGAGCGATCGACCGGTCGCGTGTTCGTAACCCGACCTCAGATCTCGCGCTCGCCCCTCGCGCGTCTCGTCGCCCCTCGACGTCGGTCCTCTCTCGCTCTCGTTCGAACCACCTGATATGATACCTGACGAGGGCGGGAGTCAACATCGTCTCGTCAACGGCCGCACACGATCTCGCGCGTCGTCGCCGCCGTCGCGCGCCATGGGGGGATGGAAGGACGACCCGTCGCCGTCCCCGTCGTCGTCGCGGCGCGCGCCCGACGTCGACCGCGCCAAGCCGTTCGCGCCGTCGCGTCGCGACGGCGCGGCGGGCGGGGACTGGAGAGACGCGATGCGCGACGTGAAGCGCGCGGCGAGCGCGAGCGGCGCGAGCGCGAGGGACGAGCTTCGTCGCGCGACGCGCGCCTTCTTCGACGCCGCGTCCGGCCGCGCGCACCCGCCGCTCGGGGACGCGAAGCCGAGCGAGATCGCGGCGGACGTCGTCCTCCTCGCGCGCGCGATCAACGCGAGCGACGCGTCGTCGCCGTCGCCGTCGTCGTCGCCGTCGCCGTCGCCGCCGCGCGATGCGTTCGACGCGCTGCTGACGGATCTCCTGAGCGCGGGGAGTCCGTCCGCGGGGAAGGTGGCCGTCGACGCCGAGACCGTCGCCGCGCTCGGGGCGTACTACCGCGGCGTCCTGTCGTCGCCGTCGTGCGCGCCGTCCACCGCGGACGACGCGCTGCGCGTGACGATGTTGCTCCTGCAAGAGGGCGGCGCGCACGTGACGCCCTCGGAGGTGGACGCGCACCTGTCGTGCCTGCTCTCGAGGATCGACCCTGACGCCAACGCGGCGGCGGCGGCGGTGTACAAAGAGACCATCGCGACCGCGGACGCGACGGCGACCGCGTCATCGGAGGCGTCGTCGCCGTCCGGAAGCCGCCCCGGGAGCGCCAGGAGAGGCGGCGGCGGCGCGAGGGAAACGTCGAGGCACGCGTTGAACGCGCTCGCGGCGTTGACGAGCAGGTCCCCGGCGGGCGTCGCGTCGCGCGCGGCGACGGACGCGATCGGCGAGGCGCTCGTGAAGCTCCTCGACAAGCACACCGGCGGCGGCGCGAAGGGCGGCGCGAATAATCCGAATTCGCCGCCGGAGGATGCGGGGAGCAGCAAGTACTTCGCCGCGATGTTGCGGTGCGTGCACGCGTGCGCGGGCGCGGGCGCGCACGAGAAGCGATGCTGGGACGACGCGACGGTGGCGAGCGTCGTCGCGCACGCGCGCCGGTTCTTTCACTACGGCCTCGGCGCCGGCGGCGCGGCGGGGCAATCGGACGGATCCGGAGCTTTTCAATCCGTTCAATCCGTCATGACACCGCAGCCCCCCGCGAGTCCGTCCAAGGGCGGGTACGTGCCGCCGCATCTGCGCGGCGGCGTCGCGGCGGGCGCCGGCGCCGGGTCCTCCGACTCGGACGCGCAGTCGGACGCGGACGCCGC